>VTLG01013894.1_pt1 | contig 38332 bp, 56 predicted proteins | sample 4694571 | NCBI WGS metagenome assembly VTLG01 (sample SAMN12604809, study PRJNA352737) | marine metagenome | biome: ENVO:00000447; feature: ENVO:00000209|ENVO:00000569|ENVO:01000036; material: ENVO:00002151; isolation source: viral sequences binned using virsorter ...
GAACTCAGTCTTGCACATCGCACATCTCAAGAAGATCGTGTCCCTGAAGAGCCAACCGGAGAGGGTCTGCTCAACGCTGCCGCACTCCTCGCTCGTGTTGGAGGCCCGACACTTGGTGGATTCTTTGGCCCTATAGGTGGAGCAGCCGGAGGTGCGCTTGGTGAAGGCGCGGCACAGATTCTCGAACAACTTACTGGGCAACGAGAGGGGTTTAATCCAAAGCTCATCGCAACCGAAACTGCGCTCGGAGCGATTCCCATGAGCAAACTCGCCAAGCTCTCTCGGCTTAGGCGTATCGGGGCAGAGACGGCTCGTGGTGCAGGGATAGGGGGAATCGCAAGCACTGCCACTCAACTCGCTGCTGAAGGTGAAGTCGATCCGGGGAAGGCCGCCTTGGATGCACTCCTTGGTGGAGGGATGGGAGGCACTATTGGCGCACTTGCGACGAGAGGTTCACTGCGTGGCGGTCAACAAGGATATACGAATCTCCCTGCTGATTGGGCATCAGGAAACGTTATCGAAGCTCTTGGAGGACAGGCTGGTGTTCTAAAGAAAGCTGAAGGATTCTCCGCATCTGCTCTCCTGAAGCTAAACAAAGTACTAAACCCACAATGGGTGGAAAAAGCTGCATCGTTCGGGGTCGTGCCTGAAGCGGCACTCAGAATACAAAGAGGCTTGAGAGAAAGAATCCTTGAAAAGACGCCTCCTAAATCTGAACTGCTAGAAGTGTTGGATCTTTTGGATGATCTAGATTTAGATGATCCCGAAAACATCCTACGTCTTAAACGAGCGACTGGACAGATAGAGTTACAAGAATCAGGGGCTGATATAGATAGGATCAACGAACTTCTTGGGGAGATGACACCTACACAAGCTAATAAATTTATTGATCAGCCCCTCTCGGCAGACATAAGTCTTACAGCTTCCAACCCACAGGGTCAGCAGCATTGGCCTAAAGGAAAGATATTACCTGACGAAAGTAAAAGTCAGACACTTGCCAAACGATTGTGGCAAGCAGCCTCAACATCAGTCGGAGGCTTGAATTATGAACTTATCCCTGCAGACATGCCATATCTGCATCACTTCACGAAACCTGTCGGTTCCAAAGGTGTCTTCGAGGCGACTTCACTCCGTCCACGATCAGCCCCTGACTTTGTCAAGATGGTGAAGGGGCAGGAGTGGGTCAAATCAGGAGCCGACACACGAGACTTCCAGCGTACGGGTATAGGCTGGGAGTATGCCGCATTAAACCCCAAGAAGAACACTTTAGATGATCTACAAAGATTTCTCACTGATAAAAAAGTAACTGAACCAATTCCACTGAACCCTAAACGGATGGGTTCTGTGGATGGAAATTGGCCGAAGACTTATGCTGGACTTGGGAATTATCACCTAAGTCTTGGGAAGGAAGTCATAGACGGAGAGACAGTGATGTATCTGTCTGTGCTCGATGAGTGGGGATTTAATCCAAAGACGAGTCCCGGCTTGGGAGGGATCGGTAAAGCTCTTCGCAGTCCGGGGCCGAAGCAAACACTTAGTGGCATTGTAGGGAAAGAGTTTGTCGTTTATGACCGCATCCCCGTCAAGGTCAGGACGGTAGGTGAACAGCAGGTGCTTGGAGCTGCTGGTGGACCCATTGGGTGGCGCTCGCCCAACGTTTCGTTTGTGTATGACCATGAAGCTGCAGGACGCCTCTCCAGAGCAGGACATGGAGGGAAGGGGTGGAGTGGTGTCGGGAAGTGGGAAGATTTAGCACCAACGAATTTAGAATATAGATTAGGGCAGACCGAGGGCGCACAAGAGGGTCTCCACAATCTTCTGATGGATGGAATCAATACTGGTGTAAACGATGGAGGTAGGAATGGTTTGATTTCGAGGGTAACAGCTTACCTTGAAGGAATAGATGAACGTACAGGTGAGACCCTTGTTGAAGAATTTATAGAGGGAAATCTGGCGTTGCAGCACTTACCGAAAGGGCAGAGAACAGCAGTTCGTAATTACATTAAGAAATTCCGTAATTTTTATGAAGACGTTGGTCCTGTCCAAGAGAATGGTTATAAATTTAACACAAGAGAATTTACAAAGTATCTCAGAAATGCCGAAGATCCAGAAACGCTTGCTGCCTATCTCGCACGAGGAACACAAGATGACGCTGGTTGGATGAACGCTCCCCGACCAGACTATCCAGAGTTGACGCAACAATCTGACATTTAAGCAGATACCCCCCCTAAGTCATTGTCGCAACAGTAGTTAGATGTTACCCTAATAATATGGCAAAACGAAAGCGAAACGTAATCGTCTGGGATATTGAATCGACACATCTCTCAGCTAACTTTGGATATATTCTGTGCGTCGGGTGGAAAAGACTAGACACGAACAAGGTCTACGTGCCTGCACTGCGAGATTTCAATGGCGTCTGCGGAGAATGTAACCAAGTCAATAACCCAATCAACGACAAGAAGTTACTGGAACATATCTATCCTATCCTTGCAGAAGCTGATGCGTGGATTACGTGGTTTGGGAAAGGCTTCGACCAGAAGTTTGTCAATACACGGTTGATGCACCACAACATGAAACCCCTACCCCCTATTCCACACATTGATGGGTGGCGTACCGCCAAGAGTAAACTGAAGTTAACATCGAATCGCCTTGCGACCGTGCAATCTTTTCTTGATCTTCCTGTGGCGAAGACGCCTGTTACGGGGAAGCATTGGAACTTGGCAAGCGGAGGAGATCCTGTCGCTGCCGACTATATCATTGAGCACTGTAAAAAAGATGTGAAGGTCTTGGAGCAAGCCTATGAAAAGATGCTCCCCCTGATTGTGGATTCACCACATATGGGTCTTATTGTAGGGAAGCCAGAGAGTTGTCCTCGGTGTGGCATAGACGCACTGAAGACAAATCCTTCGTGGGTGTATTCCTCTGCGTCACGGAGCTACCAGCGGTGGCAATGTCAAGCCTGTGGCGGGTGGTGTAAGGCCAATAAAGCAGTGGATAGATCTACCGTTATGGCTCTCTAGAAGCATGAAGGAGTTTGAGATGCGGTTGCTAATAGCGAGCCTCGTGCTCGCTATGTTTTTTACCCTACTTGGTACAGCGAAGGACTTGAGTAACCTTGCCGAAGACATGCGTCAGTCGATTACACGCCTACGCATGACAGGCCCAGCGTTACGTTGGGGAACATGTTCAGCCTTTGCTATTAACAAAGACAGAGGATGGGGGTTGACGGCAGAGCACTGCGTCGTAACTGTAGATGGCTTTGAATACAGGGTTATTGATGAGCAGTCACGACCGATAAGCGTTGTCGCTCGGTCATCAGCTATCTTTCCACCACAACCTGATGACGACTTGGCGTTGGTTCAAGGAGATATCTTTCGAGAGCTTCCTGCACTCACAGCCATGTTAGTCATCCCCGATGTCGGAGACATTGTTGCTGCCTATGGCTTTGCGTTGGGGCGGCGCACTCCATATTTCTACACCAGCAACGTTGCACGTACTCGACCACGCTTGTTTAGCTTTGAAATATCCGGCCCAGTTATGCATGGCATGAGTGGCTCGCCTATGGTTAATGAGAAGGGTTTAGTTGTTGGGGTTATCGTAAAGGGTACACCATCCAACACCTACGTTATTGGAAGCTGGCACTTCCAAGAACTCTATAAGCATGCTCTCAAAGAACATACAAAATAATGGACAGCGCACTTGGATGGATTGGACAGATTGCCGCGTGGGTGCGGCAGTTTATTCCAAAGTGGATTGTTATTCCGACAACACACGGTGGGGTGAAGTGGGTTAAAGGAAAGCGTCTCGTTGAGTTGAAGCCCGGAATTCACTGGTATTGGCCGGTCGTTACTATACTGCAAACATACCCTATTGTCAGACAGTCTGTGGACTTACGCCCTCAAGTGATGGTTGCCACAGACGGGAAGACTTTCTCGGCGGGAGTCGTAGTGACCTATACGGTTGCGGACTTGGCGAAGCTTCTCTCAACAACCTTTGACCCTGATGAGGTGATGAGTGAGATATCACTCGCCGCAATCTATTCTGTCTTAACAAAGCTCACCCTTGAAGAACTCCAAACGAATGATATCTCTTTAGCCTTGACTGCTGCGATTCAAGAGTTGGTCACGCCGTATGGTGTACAGGTTGTACGAGCAGCCCTAACAGAGATGTCTCCGTGTCGCGTTGTAAAACTTATCGTCCCTCCCAATACAACTACGTGAGAGACTCGTATTGTATTTTCGCCTTACGCCGACGCAACTTTATGTTTGGCATGCTGACCGACTTGAACTTGAGATGACGTACATTTTTGCACTCTGAACACCCATCACAGAGCGTCTTGTGTGTCGTTATCCAATCAGCCCTCCATCGCTTTGCGATGTCACCAATCCACGGATTGGCGTATAAGGGCCAACCATTCCGGGCAGCATCCTCTCCTCGTGCCACTTTCTTTGAGACAACAATCTTCTTCCCAGAGGTATCCTTCCACGCAAAATTTGTCTTCATATGCAACCATCCCGTGCAATCACAAAAATAAAACAACTTACCCACAGCACCTTATATATCCTGCTTCTCTTTCTCTCGCTCCTCCTCAAATAAAATGTAGGCATAGTCGATATAATTGTGGACATCTGCAATCGTATCTTTGATAGACTCATCTTTAATCTGTGCCTCCACTCCCGGTGTCATCAGGGATGTGAGTCGCATGAGCTTGTCACAGAGTCGTACCAAAACTCCTTTTGAGGCTGAGTCCACAATGCCCAGAATCGAAGCCACTCGTAGGTTAAACAGTGTATCGCCGTCGTGTTGCTGTTTGTGATTATAGTCATGACCTTTCTTCTCAATGATAGACATAGACTGACGAAACATTTCTTCCCGAAACCTCTTCACTGCATCAAGCGTTGCCATTCAGCTTACTCTTTCCTGTGCCGTGGCATGCAGGGCAGCTTCCTACACTAGCTATTGTCCCTGCACCATTACACACATCACAATCGTGTTGATAAATTTCTCTTCGTGCATACTCCGACCGGATAGCTGTGACCGGAGACTCAACTGGAAGAATTCTGTAGTCTTCTGCCGCACGTATGGCAAAGGTTGAGTTGTATGGATGCACCTGTAAATAGATTCGCAGTGTATCCTTTCCCCACTCCCGTATTTTCGTTAGCACTTCAGGACGGTCATCAATCATAACATCAGCGTCAAGGTCATGTGCGATGCCAGCCTTGTCCCCTTGCGTCGAGACGAGCACTGTGGCTTCGGGGAATCCATACTTCGACAACCACCGCTCGGTTTGTCTTTTGATGTCTACCCCTTCTCTAGAGGTAACGAAGTAGACTTCTTCACCATCTAACGCTTCAGCGTGTAACAGTTCAAGAGCTTCACCTGTCCACGGAAATGCCGGCAAGTCTTCCCAGAAATGCTTTGAAGCTCTGACTGTGTTCCATACCTCTGCAAGCTGTTCTGGTGAGGCATAGTCTTCAGGCCAGTCCCACTTCGTAGGCCAACTCTTGTCATCCAACGGAATAGTGGGAACCCCAAGCTGTGCAGCGAAACTTCTATTGAACTCCGCTAACACTCCATCTAAGTCAACCATATACTTCATCCCGTCTTCTCCCCTTTGTGGTGTGTTACGACTAACGTCGCGTTGATTTTTTCAATACCGAGTATCTCCAACTTATCAATCACTTCGCCTTGGAGTACTCCTCGCCGCATCGGTGTTCCTTCAATACTCTCTTTCTGTTCTTCTGCTGCTTCAGCAATAGCCAGTAAGGGAGCTTCTTTCGCATACTCCGTGACTTCCTCCCACGTTTTGGCGATGATATTACATTGCCCTGCTGCTTCATGCCCCCCTGAAATAAACAGAAAAGAAACCTTCCAGTCATATGTCTTGTCGAAGTCTGTCATCGCACTGTCTCCATGTCAGCCCAATTTCTGCCGACCTTCACCTCGACATCTATCGTGAGTCCATCCATCTGTTTGATAGGACGAGTCATGATGTCTTTCAGTAACTCTACAGCTTTATCAACTTTGTCTTCTGGGACATCCAGACATTGCGAATCATGGATATGCCCAATCGCACACATGAAAGGTGCTGCCCATGACTGTCCTAACAACGCAATGTTTTCTCTTTGGAACATCGCATTGCTGCTTTGTGGTTTGAATGCGACAACAGCGTTCGCATCTTCTCCGGGCCTGAACCGTTCTGTTCTGTTGTCCTTCGTATAGACTTGGTAATAGTAGTTGCGTAATCCCCACGGGGTTTCGAGGTAGCCATTGCGCCATGCTTCTTTCCGCAAGTCCTCATGCCATGCCGCAAGGTCGGGGAGTAATACAAGGAACCGTTCAATCTCCTGCTTCGCATCACGTATGGTTGGGAAGGCATCAGGGTATTGCTCATGCAATAACTTCGCGCCCATTCCATAACTCACACCATGTGTGACCCGCTTCTTCCTTGCGTAGAGCATGGAATATTGAGGGTCATTCTTCACCATGTGTTTATTCTCAGCATTCCACTCAATGCCTAACTCCATACAGGCTGCATAGGCATGAACGCCTTGTCGCGCAATCGATTGGTAGGATGCTGACCCCATAAACCAACCAGACATGACTGCTTCGATAGACGAGGAATCAGCCTCGACAAACACGCATCCTTCACTCGGTATAATACATCTCCGTACGTCATCGGCATAGGGAACATCACCCCTATGGGAAACGTTCATCAGGTTATGTTCTTGTTGTGCCAAACGAAACGTTTCAGGGTTGTGGGTGTAGCGCCCGTAAATATACCCTCGTTCGTCAGGAATCCATGCATCGACATATCTCGTTTTCGTGGTGTTTATTTTTTTCCCCTTCAACACGAGACGATAAATAGGATGTTCCTTTCCAAATTGTTTTGCCAAGCGAATGAGTTGGTCTTCCCCTAATGCAGAGCGTTCACCTGTTTCTTTATGCACCCCTAGTGGATGCTTGAAGTGAATGGCGTAGGCTTTGAGTTGGTCTGCACTGAGGGCATTGAATGGCAATCGAACATCGAACTCATCTATATACTGTTCCTTCAAGACAATTTCTGCACCGTAGCATTTGTTGAGCGGAGCACCTCCCCGTCCTCCCTTTCGTGTCGTGTGTTTAACTTTGGTGACCGGCCAAGCGCCGCATCGACTACACGTTTTTGTGAGCTTCTTGACAGGGACATTTTCGATGGGTAAGTCTGTGTCCGGTAACTTCTTGAATCGTTTGGTCGAACGAACTTCCACCGGAGCGTAACTCGCTCCCTTTGTTTTGTATCTGTCAACTCTACGGTTAAGTTTGTGTTGTAATTCAAGTCTGGCCTCATTGTCTACACGTACGCCATGCGTCTTCCCCATTTGCCAGAGCACAGGGTCAAGGTCATGGACATACTCCTTATAAAAATCCCATCGTGTCCGTGTCATGTGTCACCATCCACAGCAGTCGGTCTTGTAGCCACATACAGGGCAACGCCACACAGCATGCATCCGAAACATATCCGCTCCACACCGTTCACACTTGACGCCATCATCCTTTGGTTTCTTCTTCATATCTGTTGATGCTTTAAAACATTTTCAATGTGTAAAAAATTCTCCAATGCTGCATCAGAGTCAATGCAATTATATAAAGCTGGTTCCGCTACGCTCAGATGTTTCCACGGTAAGATGTGGTCTGAGCACATACTCGTCACGAACTCCAGTCCTTTCGGGAGGTTGGGTAACCACACATGAAAGGCGTTCATCCCGTCGTGCAGTTCACCCTGCACTTCAATCCCAGCTTCGCGTACCTTTGGAATGTCAAACGCTTTTGCATTCCATCCAACCATAGGTCTGTTTGATTGCAGCAGTCTTTGGATAACAGGCATCCACGGAGCTTGCCACGGTACAGACATGGCATACCCCACCCGAAAGGAAAAGCTTATCCTCAAAATAATAGAGGCGTCTTCCTCGCCAAGCTGTGACTCATCCCCCTTGCTGATTTTGTATGGCGTCTCGATGTCCCACGATAGATAACAATCAGGTGTCCGCTCATACTCTTCCACAAACTGCAATGCTTGTGCTGGTTGTGGGTCAAGGAGATACTTTGGAACTCTCCGTGTAAATCCATCTCGTGCAAGTCGAATTGCTTTCCGCATATCAGAGATTACTGGGCCTGTCCACTTCGCTGAACTCTTTTCTTTTCTCCGTGGTAACAGAAACGATGGGTGGAAGGTTGGGATAACTGGAATATTCCGTGGCCCATCCAACACACTTCCACGATAACGCATGATGCCAAGCTGTCCAGTCAGTCGTCTCATAGGAATATTCCCCAACGCGACGATAACTTTAGGGTGCATCGTGTCGATAGACGCATCCAGCAAGGGACGGCAATGGTTAATCGCAGGGAACTCCCACGGTTGGTGTGACAACTTGTTGTCTGGAGGTTGGCAGTGGATAACATTCTCCACAAAGACATCATCTCTACTCAGCCCTGCCCTTGCCAGAATCATACCGAGTTGCCAACCCGCTAACCCTTGGAAATGTTTTCCTGTTCGTGCTTCTTCCTTGCCAAGCGCCTCACCTACTAACAGCACCTCCTTCGCAAAGCCACCATCAGGAATACCAAAGCCCTTGCCTGTTGTTTCAAGAGCACATCCCTGACAGAGTGGAGGTTTCTTTTGCATCACATCTCCTTAAGATGTTTCGTAATTTGGAATACCTCGTAGAACGTCATCACAACATAGGTAACCACATTCAATCGCAAGTGTTTTTCTTTCGGCCTTCGCATACTTTCGGAGAGGTTATAGAGTCCTGCAGCTACAACCAATCCGAAGAGTGCCAGATGGACACCTGCCTTGAAGGGTTCACTCACAGAGGGATGCTTAGGCAAGTCTTGCGATAGCAGCACGGTCTTCATCCTCCACATCTGTGGCGTTGAGGTAGCGCATGGTCGTGGTAATTTGAGAATGACCCAACAACCTTTGGATTGTAGGGAGTGCTACCTTCTGGTCAAGTAAGCGTGACCCAAACTCATGGCGCAAGTCATGCCAACGTAGGTGACGTAACCCTGCACCCTTCCGCACCTTGTCCCACTCATGCCTACTCCATGTAAAGAGTTTGTCTTTCTCTGATGGAGACGCTGCAAGAAGTTTATGAAGCAACTTATAGACAGGGTCTGCCATTGGAATTTTTTGCAGACGTTTCTGCTTCTGCATTTCAGCAGGAACAGTAATCAAACGTTTGGTCAGGTCGATATGCTTAGAGGTTAACTGGCACAACGCACCTCTTCTCAAGCCAGTGTAGCATGCCATTATAAAAAGCTCATATAACGCTGTTGGCATGTTCTCTACGAGGAGCATCTCCTCTTGCACCCGTAACCGGATGCCACGTTGGTTCGTCTCCTGCTCCAGCTTGAGCGCGACGATAGGCATAGTGATGTTATACCCAACCTCCCTTCCCCACTTCAGCATGTGTCGAAGCAAGGCACGATAACGGTTGCGTGTCGAAGGCGTACCCTTAAGGTTAGCGAAGAACGTTACAACGGCTCCCTCTGTGAGTGCTTGTGGCAATCCTTTTAGTAGATTACGTAATCGACTCAGGTCTGGTTTCAAATCACCTGTTCGATACACAGTGAGGTGCTGGTGAATATAGCGTTCTGATAATGCTTGAAGGGTGGTGCCTTGTATCAGCAGTTGTTCCATTATCCCTTACCTTTCTTCCACAAAAAAGAGGAGGGCAGCCTCGGCGAGGAAGACTGCCCTCCAGCATGCCTTAAGGAGGGGAAGGCATGGCGAGTCGAAGACTACGAAGTATACAACCTCGGTGCTGCACCTGTAGTATACACCTTCGTAATCTGGCAACGAGCTTCTATCTTCTCTCCGCTTGGCCCTTCCCAAACAGGGATAGCATTACCATGATCATCAACAGGGAAGTTATCTTTTCCTGTACATATCCATGCAGAGAAGATACGATCCCGCTCTTTATCGTCGATGTTTGGCATGCCGCCGAGACGTTGAATCTCCTGCGACAACCAAGGCCCATCCTTCGCTACCCAATCGATATACCCGTAGAAGGTTCCTCCCCGCTCGACCGTCTGGTCAAGCACTCGGAAGGCGTCAGTGTTGTCAGTCCATGTCAAGCTCTGGTCATGTGCTCGGATGAGGTCAGTCAACTTTGAAGCCCCTTTACGATTCTTGAGTGGTTTGGAGGGAAACTTCTGGAAGATATATAGTTTCCGCTGAAGCTCTTCCGGTTGCACAATTTCAATCGCATCAATCTTGAGTTGAGCATACTTCTCGTCATCCAGTACCTCAACCTGTTGCCCATCCTTTGTCTTCATTTGCAAACCTGCCGCTAGAATACGCAGCATGTAGTTCCCCGGTTCGGGTGGAGCCGGAGGTAACGCTTCCTGATAACTATCAGAACTCGCCAATGCAACTTCAGTCAGACCTTCGGGCAACCGTGTCAAATCCATATCAAATGCCATACTTTTTTTCTCCCCTTAAAAATTTACGAATGTTTCAGTTAACGAGCACTCTACACCCTCACGATTTTTGTGTCAAGTTCTCTCCTCCTTTCGTAAATCTCGTCGCAGTATCTTGTGCTTTCTTCTGCAAGTCTACGTAGAAATCCAGTATCGATTTGCCCGGTTCGTTATGGGTGTAGAACAATTTCATCCCATCATACCGACACCCTGCACGGAACTCCACCATCTCTAATCCATCAGGGTCATAGTGATCTCTCGTATACACCCGATACTCTGGCTCAAGAATACTAATGTTCTTCCCTGTCAGCGCATCCTGTTCACGGTGTCCCGTCTTCATAGCTGTGTCGAAGTGTAAGGTGTTCCCGAAGAGCGCAGAGATTGTCGCTGCTCGTGCCTTGCCACATACATCTGGCCCGATAACTTTCTTCCCCTGTATCTGACCGTGTTGCCCTGACCGTCCACCTTCAGTGAGGTCAGGCGCTTCGGTTGGATGTGCTGTCCAAATCACATTCCCGGCAAACGCAGACGACCTTTGGATAGCCGACTCTAATTCCCGGTAGGCTTTCATGTAGTGCAGCCCTGTAATTTGTCCATGCTTACGCCACTCATCTGGCACACCATTCACCTTGCCATCCGTTGTGACAAGACTCCCTCCGTCATCACGCACTCCTCCAAACTTTTCTCCTTTGGAAATCTTATCGGCAATCGCTCCTTCGTTATTCCCCATCAACCATTGCTTCATGACAGTTGCGCCTTCATAAATTACATACGCATGTGTCTCGCCTGACAGAAACTCTGGTGTTGGTTTCTCCCACGCACCTTCGTCGTTCGGCATGTAGAGCATGCTCATTGCCTTCAGCACTGTTGAGGGATAGGCAAGGTGACTGAACTCACAGACATCTAACACGCCAGCATCCACTAACCCTGTGTTGAGATAGGTTGCCAGTCCACCATCACCAATATACAGACGGGACTTCTTTCCTGTGGTGTTGTAGGCGTCTACAATAAGTTCCACGATTGCCCGCGACTTTCCCTTCAAGGAATGCCCGTAAAATAAATCTTTCTTCTGCGCCATCTACCCCTCCTTCGCTTTACGTTGTTCAGCTATCCACCTATACAAAGACACGGCTGCTAACCACGGGGTAATCAAGGTGCTCATCGGAGGCACTTCGACTACCTTGAATGCATCATCATCAGATATCTTCGGCAGGAGGATTATCCACCCAGCATCCGTCTTGATACCTTGTTCTGCAAGGGCAAGCCGGTATGCACAATTCTGCAGAAGGTGTTCATCGTATACAGCTTTGGAACTTTTGAAATCAACTACGCCAACCTTCGTATTCCCTTCGTCATCATCAATCTGCACAAGAGCATCAAGTGTTCCTGCATAACGCTCTTGCAAAGAAGCTACCTTTCGCTCAACACCAAGCACCTTCAAGCGTGTCTGCTTTCGCCACTCAATAGCTCGTTCAAAACTTCGCTTGGCTTCAGGGGTAGACAACGGAGGTGGTTCCTCCTTCCGCTTCTTGTCACCGAGTTCTCCCCGAAACTCCCACTCAATTCTGCTATGCACCTCAGTGCCTATGTTCCCTGCCTTCTTCAACTCTTTCTTGAAGGCTTTCTCCTTGTCGAGATGCCCATCTATCATCTCCTGAAAGACATCAAGCGGAGGAACTTCCTTCATCACATGCGCCATCTCATCATACGAACGAGTAACTGCAAGTAATACAGCAGCACGTTCCATCTTCGCTGCCCACGGGATGAGTGCTGGCTTCGCTACCGTCTGACTAAGGATTGTCGTGACGGATGGTAAGCGTAAGCCTGTGTGTGTCTTGTAGAATCGTGAGCCATGTTCTTCTGGGAGTCGTATCAATTCGTTATCCATAAAATCACCATTAAAAGTATCGTCGTAAATATCAATGCTTGAATCATAATTCCTGCTGCAAAACGCAACGGCATCCCAAGCGTATAGAACCACGTTAGAAATGTGGCGAGTAGAATACCCAACGCTGCTCCTCGCACATGCAAACCTAACTCATACATATCAAGCAGCATCTTCCTTCCGCGTGAGGAGAGTGTCCAACTTATTTTGGAAGGCTTGTGTTGCTACGGTTAAGCTTTCTTCGACTTCCCTTTCTGTGAGCTTGGTGTGCGTGGTGCCGTTTGTGGTGTTGAAGTAGAGCCTGAGTGTGTATCCTTCGACTCCGTTAACTGTTCGTTCACTTCGCATATCAACTCCTTCGCTACCTCTACGATAGTCTTGAGATTTTTACTTTGTGTGTCTGCTCGGTAGGCATTCTGTCCTCCGAGTATCAACGCCGCTACGTGCAATACTTCATCTCTATTCACACTGGCCTCCAGTTTTGCCCCTTCGTGATGGGCAAGATTCTTCCATCAGCAGGGCAGAATGCCCAACCAAAAATGTCCTTCGCGGATTGTGCCGCAAGGCCCTCCGCAAACTCAGTCGGGGTGAGCACAACGAAGACATCGCAGTAAGGTGCTACGCGATAATACACAGACGCATCGCTGCCGTTATCCTCGTCTCCGTATCCCCCCAAGTTGAAGGCTTGTCCAAGGTCTGGAGGATACCAACCTTCCTTTCTACGCCACTCTTCTTCGAGTTCGTCATCATGCTCAACCATTTCTCCAACCACGTTCACATCCTTTCACCAGATGCACCCCCCTATGGGGGGTGCGGTATTCTGAAACTTGCGGCGTGTTCATGCAGACTACCGCAGGATTACTCCCTTGTCAACTTCGACTTGACATCCCATGTGCAAGCGTGCTAGTTTCGCACAATGAGCTTTTTGGCTACGACGGACTACTTTGCTCGTCCGTTGCCGGAGGAGAATTGGCTCGTTGAACATCTCGTTCCGCGAGGAGGAACCGTCCAGCTTTATGGCAAACCTAAAAGCGGGAAGTCGTTCCTCGCCATGACTCTGGCTTCGGCAATTGCAGACGGGCATCCCTATTTTCTGTCCAAGGATTTCCCAATCACAACACAAGGCGGGACAGTCATGTTCCTCCAACTTGATACTCCTCCCGGTTTGTGGACGGAGTATCTGGTGACGAGCCAACGGCCCTACGGTTCTGTCTTGTGGGCTGATGCGCTGCAAATCCCTGACCCTCCATTTGATATATCAACTGAGGTGCATTCAAACTGGTTACATAACCAAGTGGAAGCACACCAACCTATACTACTAGTGGTTGACTCGCTGCGCGAACTCCACCGTGGTGATGAGAATGACTCCGCTGTCATGACCAAGATTTTCTCTCGTCTTCGCAAGGCAGTCGGCCTTGATACTGCAATCTTCCTGATTCATCACCAGAAAAAAATTAGCATGATGGAAGTCCCTGACCTCATTGAATCTTCAAGAGGTGCTAGCTACATTGCCGGTAAAGTTGATGTACTTATGCGGTTGTCTGGTCAGAACCCTGAGAAAAAAGTCTTCGACTACGTAGGTCGCACACGCACTGTCACCAAAGGACTCAAGCTCTGGCAAGATACGAATACTGGGCTGCTGTATCATGGCAGCAGACGCAGGAGTTCTATCCTGCGTCTGTTCCAAGAGTATCCCCAGTGCGGCACCATGAACCAGTTCGCTACAATCTGTAGTCAACAGGGTATCGAAGGCTCACACGCTACCATACGCAGAGACATTGAAGAGATGGGACTGTTTACTCAGCAGCCATCTGCGTGACCTCGACTGTGTGCTCCATCCTGAGCTTCTCCATCTTGAGTTCATGTTGCACTTGACACCGGAAGAGCTTAGCTTTCAACACTAACTTAAACAACTCATCTTCATCTGCACCAAGGGCTTTCCCAATCTTCCGCACAACAGACAAGCTCTTTGGAATTATCTCTTCCTTCTCCATCTTATAGATGGCTTGCTTGGACATCCCTACATGTGCAGCAACTGTATCGAGTTTAATATCTTTCACTCGGCGTAATGTGCGAAGCAGGTTTCCAAAGCTGGTTGGTGTAATCTTAATGGATTGTGTCATGCTCTTTCCTTTCTATAATCTTCCTGCGAAGGACACCATCATCGTCCTCTTCTGGTTCTGCGAATTTTTGTATCCGTATAATCTGCAGACCTTCTTCTTTCACATTTCCTAACGCAGAGACACGTAGGATTTTTGCAACTGTTCGTAGTTGAGCAACCAACATTGCACTCTTGGGAGCTTTCCTTGTGAACTGCAGCAACTGTGCCAGAATCCGGTCGATAGCAAAGCTTGCTTCAAGCTTGAGTGTATTCCCCCACTCAGTCTGCTTCTTCCGCACTACGCCTTTACGAGTCGGCATTGCCAATCACCCCACTGCTCTAGATGAAGCGTCTCTATTGTTCTATCCTCATCTCCTACAAGGGTGTAGCCCTTCGGTTCACGAATGGATAGCCCGATATAGTTGGACAGGCTCGGTGTGTTTCGCACTCTCCCCCAAACACGCAGTGGCCCTTTGTGTTGCGTGACCTCGTTCACATCCTCAGAGGTTGGGAAGATATCTGCATCGAATGGTGACGTAGCCCAATGCCCATTGCAGGATACGCCAGCGACATTGATGGGAACTAAATCACATCCCTTCGTCCATGCCTTAACACAGGCATCCGTCTTCGGGTCAGGGATACCGCCCCATAGCAGACAGTTCGCATGGAATGCCGGGATAGCATGCTTGAGTCGCAGCATGGCAGACGTAGCGAATGCGGTTGCTGTACTCTCAGTGCCATCACCTTCAAAGCCAAGATTCATCCACTCACCAGACAACATTGGCATCGCTGATTGGTCAAGCACAGGATGTTCAATCAATCGCTTGACGGCGTTTAAGTAATCCCACTCAGGATTCCGTGCGAGGTGCTCATCCAGAAACGAAGCCGGACTCTTCATATAAAAGAGAGAGTTCTCATCATTCGCACAGCCGAAGTTCATCAGATGTTTAGGTGCGAGGCTATGGATATGCATTCCCAAGTCCACCACAACACTACTGTCCCAACCAAATCCGATTTGGCTCGGCTCGTTCGCCACTTCGTAGAGCACTGTATCTAAAGTTCTGGTTGTGCCTACCACTTGGTCTACATATGCATGCATCTTCTCGATAGCGTTGACTTTTCCTGTTACAACATCAGGTCTTCGTGCATAGTCAAGCTTGTGTCCAACGAACGGTTCCACTCCACCAAACAAACACAGTCTTGTGTAGAGTCCATACCGTGCAGCGCAGTTCACAAAGGGAACGAGGTTACACCAGAAGTTGTCTCCTTCTTCATAACTATTGTGTCGTTCCATCGCCTTCCAGTAATCTGAATCAAGATTCAGTAAGACTCGGATGGCAGTAAACTTATTGACTTTGAAATACTCGAATAACTCTTCGACTTTGTCGTAGTCTTTATCTAACCATAGGCGATACACACCCATCGCGGTGACTTCACGATAATCAAAGACAGAATCATCGTCCTTATGAAAGAAGCGTGTGCCTTGTTTTGTATGGAGCTTCGAGAGATTACCTTCAGAGACAGGTAGAGGTGCAGGTGTAGGAAACCATTCTCGTGTTGCAGATTCAACAGTCGGGAACCTATCACTCTCAAACATCAGACGGTATCTGATATGGTTGAACGTTCTCCATGATGGAAGGTCATCTCGTCCTGCCTTCTTCCACCGTTCAGCGATACGTTTATCCGTATCGTTGTATGGCCAACCCATACTTAGGAATTCTTTGTATTGTTCGTTTGCCATGTGTCATCTCCTTCACATCTATTGATGTAATCGACAAGCATTGTGGTTTGTGCTTCAAGGGTATCCACTCGTATCCTAAGCTTTGCGTAGTCTGCGATGATGGTTTCATCTAGCAGTTTCACGATAGCACTGAGCTTCCCTGTATGTAGTTTGACTGTGGACTTCATACTATCCAACCACTCGACCACAGGATTACTTGGCATTTTGCTTGGCATTTTGCACACCTGTCTTTCGTTTCCACCCATGCATAGACTTTGCATTGGCTGTATATCGTATTTCAGTTCCTGCACGGCGGAGTTTCTCACCATGAAATCGACTGAATATCAATTGCAATTCTGACAAGTGATTCAGTTTTCTCTTGGGGCCGCCCATCTTTTTTCCTTTTCCCATGTTAATTCCCCCTTTGGATTAGGTAGCACCGCTCACAAATATCTCTGTCTGCCTCAAGCACAACACACGTTGTCCCTAACATTGCTACAGATTGTGGTATAGTTCCTCGCTTCTCTGCCGTGAGCACCTCACCACAATGTGAGCACCGTTCTTCGGCTTCGTGCTTATGCTGCAATCGTGTCTCATGCTCACGTTTCCATCGTCTCATGTTTATACACCCCTTCATGTAGGGGGGTGGAGTCGATAACGCTTCCACCTCCCTACACACACACACTATGTAATCGCAATCTGCTTTGGTTTGACTTCCTCTTTCAAAGGCAGCGTGAGTTGGAGCATACCATTGGTATAAGTTGCAGTGACTGCATCCTTATTCACAGTCGGAGGTATCTGCACAGAGCGACTGTATGACCCTGTTACAATCTCTTCATACTGCGTAGTAGTTGTATCACCATTCGGGTGTATCGTTTCTGGTGTTCGTTCACCAGAGATGTTCAGGTAGTCTCCATCAAACGAAACATCAATGCTTTCTTTCTCCACCCCCGGAAGTTCTGCAGTCACAACAAGCGCCTCATCAGTACTGCTCATGTTGATACGAAGATAACTCCCATTCCTGCCTTTGGATTGGAGTGAGGGAGAGATGTTCGTGTCGAGCATCAGAGGGAAACGATAGGGAAAATAGGAATCAAATAGTGTCATAGTTCTAGCTCTCTTTCATTGGTGATGTTAGGTCAATACGATTATGAAGACTTTGGAATTCTTCGGTTGTCGCTTCAGCGATACGTGGCAGCATGTCGTCGGCGGCATTCACCATTGTGCCTAGGATTTCTTTTGGATACCCATCAACTGCACGCATCATGGCGACAGCATGTGCATCTTTCAATACCTCAAGCAACGTCGTTGCTTCGTTTAGGGTGAAGCTCAGCTTCACGGTCTTATCGTGTGTTGCTGCTTTATTAAAAGCATCTGATTGTTCATCAGTAAAACTCTCCAAGTTGTCTCGAATTTTTTTCATGCGCTCCTCATAACGTTGTGCGTCTTCGTCAGTCATTGGTTTGTAGTTCCCTATCCATTGCCATCGCGGTTAGTTCGTATTCTTTTTGACGTAAACTCTGGAGCAAGAGTTTCCCAAGTGGGTCATCTTGCTGCTCGATATACTGGAGTATCTCATCGTAGTGTACGCAGAGAGCTAGCATGGAGATGCTACAGTTACTGTCCTCACCTATCTCTAATTCATACTCACCCTTAAGCTGGTCAAGCGAGTCTGGATTCGAGTCATGGCTCCAACCTACACCTCCTCGTTGCGTCTCTCCCGGTGCAAGTCCCTTCGTACGTATGTAAGCATCTCTCATTATTCTTTTTCCTCACGATAAGTGGTGAACGTCAAGTATCCATCATTGATATGATACGTATCAGAGGGTTCAGCTACTACGTAGTCTGACTTGAGCAACTGTATCCCTTCCTGCAACTCCCAACCAGTCTCTGTTACTGCATGCGTAATTGCATCATACACCTGTGCAGACTCTCCGGTAGTAGCAATCCACATACTCACTTTCATTATTGATGTCGCACCTTTTGCTCGCTCTGTCACTACACATCTCCTTGTTGGTTGTCTAGGTCATTCGCCAATCGGAAGTATCTACCTACGTTCAAGCTGCAATCAAACTGTGCTGCAGGTTTGAGCTTCTGTATAGACCGAGTGCATGCATTCGATAACCCCCACTTGGTACGAGGCATACAATCTGGTTGGTCATCCTGTGGATTAAAGTAATACTTTGCTACATCATCAAACAAATGCAGCGGCATGGTGCCTTCGTTGAATAGATTAAAGATGTTCTGCTTGGCTTCGTCATCAGATAGATACTTTGTTTTGAGGTGCTCGATACCCTGCTCAAGCAGTCGAGACTGGTCAAGAAATTTATTCAAGCCCTTGTTAATAAGCAAGGGAAGATTCAGGAGCGTCGTAGACTTTCGCCGCATCACGAAGGTTTCACCTGACATACAGAGGTTGTCACACACAAAGACTCGTACTCCTGCAACACCTCTGATAGCGAGGCTCTCATTGGTGGAGCTTCGGAATCCAAAGGTGATACCTGTCTCCGCATCTGGCTTGTCATGGGTCACGCCATTCAAATCCATCGTGCCAAAGAGCTTCTGTCCTTTGGCAGACACACCGAGCTTCATCTTCTTTACGCTCCACCCACGGTTCGAGACTTGGTCAAGCACCGTATCTACCAACAGGCTATGTGGTATGGGTTGATGGCGCGGCCCCATTGATTGCGGTGTTGGGATTGTACGGAGCGCATCTAACGAAACATAGTGTGAACCCGGTGTGTGTATCATCAATCCATTCATTTTATTTTCTCCCCTTGTTAAGTAGTTCTTACATTCTGTAAAGAACTACATACCAAACTCAGTGCTATACCATGCATCCAACTTGAGTCTCCCTGTGAATGCAGACTGTAATCCAAAGTCTTCCCATCGCCAGCGTCCTGCATACGACTTCAGGCACCGTTGTTCTTCTGCTTGCATCGTAGTTGTCCATGCATACGCAGTGCTCCTCGCCCAATACCATGCAGTCAATTCATTCCACAGATAGTTATCTGAGAGCATGCTCTTGTCGCGTAGCTTTCGAGCTAAGATATCCTGTGGCTTCGGCTTGCGTTGATGTGGGCTGAGGACATGCCCAAGCTCATGCAGGGCCGTGCAGTAGCCTATCTCTGTGCGGATAGGCCACAGGTGCAACCCAATCTCCCCCGCATACCCTGTCTCTCTACGCTTCTTTGTTCTGTAGCGTTGAGCATACGAGAATTCAGAGTCTATATCTTCGGTTAACACCTTTACTTTGTTTTGGTTAGCTAAGCTTAATACTTGTAGACTATATTTATTCATGCCCCCTCCAGTTAAATACACTACCCTAACTCATAGTAGGATGTCAAGGGTGGAGGCTTTCAGGTTGCCGTGCATATGCCTTCCCCTCTGGTGTAAACACAATTGCATCTGCACTCTTGACTGCGGCCTTACGATATCTATCTCGCAGGTCAGTTCCCCACGGCTCATCCTCGCCATGCAACCATTCTCCTCCTTGAATAAAGTGACCAGCTACCCAAGGATTGTAGGACACACGCTTCCATATCTCTCTTGCTTTGAATTCACCAACCTGTAGTGACGTTCGATATTCATTCCAAAGAAACTCAGAGTCCTGTTGTCCTGCTAACGTGCCTCGTACGACAGCATGCACATTCTTATGTCCTGTCCTAAGCACACGCTGCCGTCCTGAGACGGACACAATAAATGTTGGGTCAAGTAACACCGTAAATGGCGTCGTGAATATTACCTTCCGGTAATCTTGCTTCTCGCGTGACCGGATAGACCATTCTTCTTCTCGGCTATTCCAATACACATCAACTTTGTCACCTGTCTCACTGCCGAATCCCTTTACCATGTGACTAGCTCCTGATTACTTTCGAGATGAAAGTCCATACACTCTCCGAGCGCATCCCAACCTCGCTCGACCATCCGCTCCGCGATGTCTTGCTCATAGAGTCGCAAGAAGTTTTCTGCCTGTTCATCGCTCCACTGTGGCTCAAGCCCTTCTTTGTCTCGATACGCATGTACATCTTCGACGCACCACTCAGCACTCGCATACGTTGTCATGACTGCATCTCCTCGTTAACAGGGTTCAACTTTGATGACCTTAACTATGGTTGTATTGGTGTAGGGGTCGTTCAGTCTATTCCAAAACGTTTCTACGACATCTTCTATATCCATCACAGATTCACAACCCGCAAACAATTCATTCGTATCGCAATCAATAATCTCTTCGCGGGTATCAGTCTTGCCGAGCACCTTAATGTTCCCTTGCTCTGCGGCCTCCCGATCAAACGCCATCTTCAAGACTTTGAATTGTCCTCGTAAGCTCATTATCACTCCCCTCCATCCGCTCTCGTCTCGTAGAAATCGTCAGCGATGTGCTTGCACATCTTGATAAGCCGAGTGATAGCACGCTGCTCTTCCTTGTCAGCGCCCCACTTCGCTCCGTCTACACCCTTCTCTATCAAGACATCGTAACAATCGTCCAAGTCCCTCAAGGTATTCCGAAATCTACAATAGCTCATATTCATCACTGTAACTCCTCTTTGGGTAAGGCAATGACATGACCTGTTTCACCCAAGCCATAGAAGAAACATCCTGTCTGGTAGAGAAACGAACCAACAGAAAAGAATGCTTGGTCATAGTAACGATACTCAGCGTAGCTCAATGTGACATACCCATCTATATCTGCATGGGTTTCACCCGTTGCCCGATAGATGCACCGTTCGACCAAGTCATCAGGCATCAGTCGGAAGGCTGCTTCACAAAATACAAAGCCAATCCAATCACAAATCTTTTCTGTCATTAACTCAACTCCTTTGTAATCTGTGTATGAATTTTGTTATATGCGGTATCGATATCATCTGTATATCGAGGTATTACACAGAGCGCATCCTTCGGGACGAGTCCCTTCACTTTCTCACGGGTTTGGTCACCAAGACTGTCGATAGGCATACCATATGAAACGATAAACGGTTGACATTGCTCGACTGAACCTTGCCTCTCCATCAACGCGAACCCAAGACGCCTGAAGTAGGCAGCGTGTGCCAAGGGAAAAGCCAGTTGGTGTATTTGCAGTCGGTCTTGTGGTCGCTTCACAATACACGACCAACCACATGCTCGTTCACCACTATATGTCCCAGAGAATACCGTGACGCCTACCCTGATACCGCGTCGTTCGACTTGGTCAATCACTGCGAGTAAGGCAACGCCTTGATTGACAAACGCTGTTGATTTCATATTGCAATTTGTAGCTACCAACCACCAAAGATTCAACACTGGGGTTGAGCGATGCTGTGAGACTGGTCGTCGAAAGCATTGTGGATGACCAGCGATAGCCTGTGGCACCACAACCATACCTCCTGCTCTCGCAGGATTAAACTTCGTTCGCACTAGCTCTTCCGTCTGACCTGTGAGTCTGTCAACATGTCTAGTCTTCACGGCATCAACTTTGTTTGCGCCTTCTTTCCAACCAGACTTCACTAATTCCAAAGTTTGGTTATATGTAACCCCTCCATACCATGCGTTATTCGAGGTTTTTGTGCTCGCATTATGGTCAGCGATAGCTCGTTTCGGGTGCGCTTCCAACCACTGTGGGATATCAACGAGGTTTTCAAATCTAAAGATGCAGGTCTTGTCTTTAACGGTTCGCATTTTCTCTCTCCTTTAGTGTGTCCCTTACACTACGTTAAGGGACACACGTAACCTGTCGCTTACTGCTTGGCGAGGTTGGCACGCTGCGTTGCGTCCAACCCTCGATAAATCCATGCATCCTCACACTCCGGCCAACTCACTCCTGCTCTCAGCCAATCAGCCCCATTCATGGAGGCACGAGGGCTAATCACCACTCGCATCTTCAGTTGCTCTGCCTTGTGGCGAAGCCTAATGACATGGTCAACCCATTTGTCATGGTTGCTGAGCTTACGCTCAAGGTCTTCATCATACGACCAGTCCAACTGCCCAAACCTATCCAAGAAGGCACCATCCAACTGGTTGGAGCCTACGTAGATGGCGTCTGCTCCTGTGCCAAAGGTGTTACCTGCCGCGAAGAGGTGACAATCCTTGTGCCTCTGCACCTTACCGTCAGGGAAGGCACACCAACCATTCTCAATAGCCATCTGCATAGCAGAACAAGTATTAGCATTGCCTTTATCGACCTCATCAAAGAGGAATCCACCACCATGTTCGTAGACTTCTCTGAAGTCAGTGCGAACTGTGCGTCCTTGTGCATCAGTGAACCCGAAGACATCAAAGGTTGTCATCTGGTCAGAGCAACTTTGGAATCGGAAGTCTAGTCCCTTCGCCTTACACAGGTGCTCCACTGCCGTTGTCTTGAACGAACCCGCTGGGCCTTTAATCCATAAGGGCTTGGTGTAACCATTCCGACTACGAACGGAAGACTTGAGCATTAGCTCAGCGAACTGCTTATGCTCGTCTGTGGCATCGAAGTCTGGCAGGTCTGGTTGTTGAATAATAATCTTCTGTGGTGGACGGTTCGTTAGCTCTGCTTGCACAATAGCCTTGACCTCATCCATATTGACCGCCCCTTGAAGCTTCATCAATGGGCCGAGTACCTGAGCAAGGTAATGAGCAAGCTTATCGCCTTCGGGTAGACCAGTTTCAGTGGTTGGTGTGTCAATCATGGGTTTTCTCTCCTGTTGTCCTCGCCGTTGACCTGAGCAGCGCCCATCTGACCCCGGCCCAGTATGTGGTTGACCTGTTGCTGCAAAGATTAACTGTGAGCTTTTGTTCCCGTTCCGATTCCAATAGGACTTGGAAATGATGCCTGTTGCTCCACAACCCGGACAGTTATGTGGTTTTGATGTTCTCGCCATTCGATTTCACTCCTTGGTTGGTTGTTAGTGTCCTCTCTTCACTACGTTAGAGAGGACACGTAAGCCTTGACCCTTATGTCCAGTCGAGACGAGTTGCCTTGAACCAACTCTTGCCTGTTCCCGCTAGAGGAGAACATTGGAATTCGTCTTCGCCATAGTTTTGTCTGTGGTCAAGCGCTGTCATGTATATGTTCATGCCGTGTAGCATCGTGCTACACCGTGTGTCAATACGCTTTGCTGCCTCTTTAGTAGTCATGAATTGCTTCTCCTTTATGTTTACGTTTGCGCCATTCTTGGTTACGAATTGTGCTAAAGGCTACCGTTGTAGTGCGTAGGCTTAGCGCCACTCGTGGTCGAGGTTGTGGTTTGCCGCCTTTCCTGTCTCTTTTGTAGAGACAATCTGCCGGAGGTCTACGTCTGCCCATTTCTTACACTCCTTATGACACATCGTCATCAGTTAGACCTAAAGGGTCTACGTCATCATCTTCTGCAATCTCTTGGATATACTTGGCTACTGCGTTAGGACTCGCCGTTGGTGTTACTACAGTCCAACCTTCTCCGGCTTCGCCATAGTTCGGACTACGTGCGACTTCTGCTCTTGTCTGGTTGTCATTCCAAACCACGCTAACGGTATGACCATTCTTAAAGGTCATCTGGAAACCGTGGTAAGGGAAGTTGTTGCTGGCTTGATATGTTCCATCGGTACTTGTTTTGTCCCATGCTCTAAACATCTCTCTTCACTCCTTGTGGCTTAGTGTTTCCTTCTCACTTCGTAAGAAGGGAACACGTAAATGGTTTAGTTGGGTGGTTGCCTGATGCCAAATTCATCTCGCTTCCACGATTCAGGTCTACACTCTGGATACATACTCGCGAGGTATAGTCTGCCTTCGTATTGCAACCCGTCTTTATCTTGCACTACCACATAGTGGTATCCGTATTCATCCATAGACTCTACCTCTACGATTTCTAGGTTTTTCTTTTGCATAATTTCTCCTATTCGTTACTTCTTACGCTTCGAGTAAGAACCTTTACCGTTGAGCTTTTTCTTAGCGTCTGCTGCCTTTGAGCCTTTCGGCTGCATACCATGCAGGAGTAAAGCAAAGTCTTGCTTTGTTTTACTTGGGTCAGCAGCATGTGAGTCGTCATGGTCGATAGGTAATTCGTTAGCTTCTGCTTCGCTGAAGACTACTTCAACTGACCGGAATCCTTCGGATGCAATCAAGCTATCATTACTACTTCCCTTGGAAGCAGTAAGTACGAAGTTTGGCAAGCTATCAACGATAGCTTTGTATTGTTTCCAGTATGGTAGCGATTTAGTGTAAGCATAGAAGAGCTTGTCTTGGTGGAGCTTCGCTACATCAAGCCACGCTTTGAAGTAGTGTGGACTGAAGAAGTCACCAGCAGAGTGTAAGCGAATAACTCCGGCATCAGAAGGTAGTGCGCTATGAATGGCTTCAGCCATTCGTTTTGAGATTGGAGTTTGATTATCAGATATCAACAACGGTTTCTGTAGACTACGCAAGTAGTCGAAGTTTGCTTTTCTTAGGTTGTAGGTTGGTGTAAAGGCTGCTTCCTGCGTTCCAGAGTAACAACGGAATTGCTGGTCTTTCCCATCAACAAGTTTTCGCTTGCCAGTATCGGAAACGGTGACCTTTGCTAAGCAATCCTTAGCGAATGGACAAGACCATCCCGACAAAAGGTCAAAGGTATATAACCTTCGGTCTAGTAAAAATGGTGCTAAGGCCGGAACATCTCGCAGTGAACGAAGCTTAGCTTGCTTTGTAGCGTCTGAGAATCTTAGCATTGGATTGTCCTCCAGTTTGGGTTAGTCTTCTCTCTTCACTATGTAAAGAGAGAAGACGTAAAGGTTAACGAGCGACGTTGATGTTTAAAATAGAATGGCTCTGCCATGATGCTGTTAAGCCATACTGCCTTAGCACACGGTTAAGTTTTGGATTCAAACCATATTTCCAACCACTACGCCTAAGACGTTTTGATTGTCTGCTTCGGTCTACTGGGCTGATAGCCCAGTGCTCATCAGACTCACCACGTAGCCTATCCTCTCGACCTTCTTCTAGGTCGATTTTAAATTCAACTCCTCCCCATATAGACTCAACTACAGGTGCTCCAAGGTTCCACAGTTTGTCGTAGGCCTTTTGTCCTTGCGTTGTCATTCGGTTTCTCTCCAGTTTGGGGTTAGTGTGCTCTCTTCACTCTGTAAAGAGAGCACACGTAAGGTTGCCGTTTAGCTATCCTCCACGCGGAATCGTCCAGACCAAATGTATTCTTGCCATATCTCTTCTTCTACATCTGCTAAACACTCTTCACATAAAGCTAAACCGCTTAGAGTTACGCCTTCGGTAGCGTCATTCGGACAATCTGCTCCGTAACCTCTGCCTTCACATTTAGTCATGTTGGTTTTTCCCTCTGTTAGTGTCCTGTCTTCACAAGTAAAGACAGGACACGTAAGGTTGCCGGTTTAGTCTTCGCTAGTCCAACCAAAGTCTACGGAGTAGGTGTTATCTTCTTCGAGCAAACGTTCAACCTCATGCACGTTGCCATCTTTGATGGCTTGTTCAACCTTGCTCCAATCCACATCTTCTACTGGTGGATTACAGGCACGGCAGCATATGGATGTTTTCTCTTCTCTTAGGTTCATATGTTCTGAACCTACCGAGAACTTCGGTGAGACGGTTTCACAAATACACTCTTCGGTCAGCATCATTTCTCTCCCCTTGGCCTGTAGGCCAGCTTGTGGTTACCGCCGATTGACTAGAACATTGTAAACATGAAATGATATTTTGTGTCAACCCCTTTAGGGGTTGTCTTGGTTCTACCATAGGTAGAACATCTAGGCGTGAGGTTACAAAGCATCTTTGTAACCCCACACATATGGTTGTTACTAGTAACAACAGGGTGAACACTCGCACAGGTCTTCTGGCACCCCACAAGGTGCTAGACCAAGCTCATACTCTCTCCATTCATATACATGAATGTCATGCCCAGCAGTCAACAAATTGTTGACTCGCCTTTGTCCGACTACTTCCTGTCTTCCGTTTTCTACGAAGTAGACTAAGAATTTCTCGTGGTATCTCTTTGGCGTTATGCCTCTGTATGTCTGTAGTTTCAGGGAACCCATCATAACCATTTATTTCGCTCCTTTAGTCCCAAAGGGACTAGGTGAAGGGTAGCCCCGAAGGGCTACCCTGTTGGGCCTAATTAGTAGGTAAAACCTACTAACACCAGTGTGTCCGGCTTCACTGCTATGGCGTTACTGATATCATCAGTATCGTCTAGCCAGTATTTTTTAAGGCTTCTATCGTAAACGTCTTTACGATAGACCTTTAACATGGCTTTGCCATTCTTGCGAATCCTTCGGACATAGTCGCCTTTAGCGACAGAGCAGATAGGCCTGATGTCCTCAGGAGCGTTATCTTCGGCCTTTGCCGCTTCAGTCCGCTTGAGATAATCTTTCCAAGCGTTAGCTTGCATCTCTTCTGACATCTCTCCAGACATATCGTCGATATGTCCATCGGAGAAGTTATCTGTGTTGTTTGAGTTATACATGGGTTTCACTCCTTTTGGCCTAAAGGCCAGTTGAATTAGTGATGCCGTCGAACGAGATAATTGTAAACACGAATCGGTTTGTTTTGTCAACCCCCACTTCCTACGCATAATGCGCGGTAGTGGCAGGAGTAGGCACCTAGTTGACTGGTTTGGCTTTGGAATGCTTTGAAACTAGGAACTAGCTATAAACCCTAAACCGTTACCAACGGTTAGCACCTGCATGGTGCATAGTGCAACTACTGTGGGCATAATGCTCACGGTAGTGCATGCACAGCGTATGGTGCAAAGCACTGTGCAGGTGTAACTCCTTGTTATACAAGGAGTTAGCGCGTACGTGCAAGGGATTACCAATCCCTTACACATGCATATAGGCATGCATGTAGGTACCCCCACCCCTACCCCGCACCTGCCAGACCCCCCCCTCCCCTCTATGATAGAGGGGTGTAAATTCTGAGACAAAAAATGGCAGGTGAGAAAACGAGCTAGATTGTTGACCTATTTTCTTCCCCGCGTAGCGGCCACCTGCTGTGCCACCTGCCACCCCTCTAGGGGGTGTGGCATGGCATGGCATAGCAGGGTGTGCCGCAGTTTCATGCGGCACCTATATTTGTATATAATGGTATGAAATAAAGTGTGAAATAATCTGTAAGTCCTTTGTTTGCATACAATTAAAAGTTTCATTTTTTTCGACAAAAAAAAGTGAAAATGAAACTGTCCTCGTAAGTCCTTTGTTTTCTAGTAATTAAAAAGTTTCATGAACTCACTTTTTCAAAAACACTAAAAATCACGATAAGTCCTTACATATCAACAACTTACAAGAAAGTTTCATTTTCGTGTTTTCGTGACCATGAAAGTTGAAACTTTTGCAGCTTGGACCCCCCCTTGACTTTCGTAAGTTATTGTGTTAATGTGCTTTATGTGGTTCTCCTCCCCCTTGAGAGCTATCGCCGCCAAGCACCGCTGGTCCCTAGACGGACAGCAACCTTGCAAACGCACGGGGAGGGACAATACGATGAGGGCGGTTCCTTCCCGATTAACATGGCTCATCCCCGGCACCTCGACTCGACATTGCCTCCTCCTCCCCAGTCGAGTGCCGAAGTGTCGCGGGAGAGCCGCCATAAAGGGAACCCGAGCAAGGCGAACAAGCTCGGTCACAACCCCGGACTGCGAAAGCTTCGCGCAACACGTATAATCAATGCACTACTTGAACCGGGAGTAACTCGAACTGCTGTGGCAAAGAAGCTAGGAATCAGCACAAGAACAATCAAGAGAGAGTTGGCTTACGCAGAGAAGGAGGGCATCCTCAAGGAAGCTCAGCAGATGCTCGCTGAAGAACTCGTGCCTCGTGCATTAGAGATCTTCAAACGCCACATGCAGATGCAGATCGACCGCGCTGAGCGAAAAGGCGCAGACCCCCCTGACTTGGACGCCGCGAAAGAAGTCTTAAAAGGCGTCCATGTGTTTGCAGGAGCGAACAGTCCGTCTATCTTCGAGGAGCAGAAGACAGACCAAGAGGTGCTTACGCTTGAAGCCTACTACGACCGGAGGAGTCTGAATGCGCCAGAACCAGAACATCACCCACGGCTCTCTGTCACTGACATCCAAAGTGAAGAAGAACCCAGAGACGGGGAACTACTTCGCGGAGACCACGATCAACGGTCAGACGATCAAGGGACCGGAGACCCCGAAACAGAACAACGCCGCGATGCTTCTTCGTCAGATAGTGGAACATGAAGCCCTAAACGGTACGATTAACTTTGGCTAGCCCTTTTGACCGCATTCCTTTCGAGGAGGCGATCCGTGAGCCGCTCCTCCTCAAGAAGCCGTGGGAGGGGCTGAGCGGCCCTCAGAAGGTCATTCTCAAGGCAATCTATGGTCTACCCCTCCTCGAAGAAGAACTCGCGTGGTGGAGCATCCTACAGGGTCCCGGCACCTACGACCACGACCAACTGGGTTACCCCACGAAATTGCTGGAAGCAACCCCGTATACACCAAAAGAATACGAAGAGTGCTGGGCGATTCTCGGGCGACGTAGTGGCAAGAGTCATTCATACTTGGGGTTCGTGGTGGCCTACGAAGCATTACTCGGAGGCCACACCCGTTTCATTAGTAGAAAGCAGAACTCACGCATCTTCGTGGTGGCGCAAAAGCTCGACCTCGCCCAAGCGATCATTACGGAATTTATTGAACCTATCTGTTCCGCGACTCCGTTGTTGGAGCGAGAGATACGGAACGTCAACTCTGACGGGATTGTCCTTAAGAATAGGCAGATGATCGCCCCGGCACCTCCTCACATCAAACCCTTCCGAGGGTTTGCCGTGCCGGTGGTGGCGATGGATGAGGTGGCCTTTTGGTATAAGGACAGCGAAAGCGCCAACCCTGACTATGAAGTTGAGCGGGCCGTCTCGAAGGCCCAAGCGCAGTTCCCTGATCGGAAGCGTGTTGGGGCATCGACACCGTGGAGTAAGGAAGGACTCCTCTACGATGCACATAGGGCAGGGACGCAGGGATGCCGACTGGATGCTGATGATGAACATAAGTTCCGGTTCAAGCATGCACTTGTGGTACATGCACCTACGCCAGCAATGGAAGTTCCATTGGTGGGTATGGACCGGAGTTACTTTCAAAAAGAATATAACCGAGACCCGGAAGGTTATAACCGAGAGTTCCTTGCGAACTTCGTTGATGCAGTATCTGGGCTTTTCTCTGAAGAGCAGGTCCGAAAGGCGCAGGACGGAGAACCCACATATGAAGACGGGCGCGAGCCATTACCGAGACATGATCACCCTGATGACATCACGCCTTACTATATTGCGGCAATCGATCCGGCGTTTCGTCGGGACCGCTTTGCATTTTGTGTGGGGCATTATGAACCTGATACGGGATTCGTGCAGGATCACCTTCAGTGGTGGGAACCTGAAGCCAACGTCCCGATAAACCCTGCACTAGTTCTTGATGACATACGACTCACATTAGAACGATTCAAGGTTGCGATGGTCTTTAGTGACCAATACCAACTGGAATCCTTGCAGCAGTTAGCTCTTGATAGAGGATTCAGTATCCAAGGGATGGACTTCACCGCGAAGAGCAAAGCGAAGGTGTATGGCAATCTCTTGACGTTGTTTAGAACCGAGAAGGTAAAATTATTAAAATGCGAGGAGCAGGTAAAGGAACTCCTTGCACTAGAACGACATAACTCCGCAATGGGCAACATCTCGATATCAGGACGGTCGGGCGTCCACGATGACATAGCCACAGTCTTAGCATTATGCGCCCGTCAGGTTATCTGGCTTATGCCGAAGGAACCTGCTGATGTTGCGAAAGTCAATCCATTTCGTGAGTTAACCCCTCATGAGAGGTGCATGGCACAAATCAAGAGGAATCGTGATAAGAAAGACATGATTGACAGAGACCGTAAACGTGGCTACTATTAGACTTAAGGAGTATAGACATGACTTGGACCAAGCCTGAGATCAAAGCGATTGCGCTGAACATGGAAGTCACTCTCTACGTAACCGCTCGCTAGTGCAGCGATGTTACAGACCAAAGGAGCTTTGGAATGCCTGTAGTGAAAGGTAAGAAATACCCTTATACGAAATCAGGGAAGAAGGCGGCTGCTCGTGCAAGAGGTGGGAGTAGTGGGAGTGGTCGTATGAACTCACGCCCGAATGCAAATAAACCCAACAGCAGTAAGCCGAATGCCGGTACTGTGCGTGGGGGATTGCCGAGAGGAACGAGGTAATTATATGAACTGGGGGCAACTTGGCGCGGCAGTGCTTGGGAATCTCACTCACGTTGTCACGCTCGTTGAGCTATTGCGCGGGAAACGGAAGGGAAAGAAGAAGCAAGACGTTGCGGTTGATCTGTTCTTCGCGGTCCTCCAAAGCCAAGATGGGAACGTTGCTTCACATCTGCGGTTTGCCGAGGACGAAGTTCGAGATCTTATTGATGCGTTCGTTGCTTTGGAAAACAAAGTGGGGCAGTTTAATGGCAAGCTTGAAGAAAATGCACCTGATGGAGTGTCAAGCTTCAGGGTTGTAGAGCCAGATCCCGTGCCTTGACTTTGTATACCCCTTGTGCTATAATGGCTGAACATAGTTGAACTATGCACTTTCCGTTCTGGTGGCCCCCTTCTTGGAGGCACCGTGTACAACTCGAAGCGAAGCTTGACTTACTGCTAACTCAGCAGCAGACCGCGCAAACGCAGCTTATTCGTGCTGTTGAGCGTATGTCTGATGTTGCCGAATCTCAAACAAAAGCGTTTGAGGTGTGGATAACGTTGTTTAAGCGGCATGATGAGACTGAGCCAAGACGTTGGACAAGAGACATCAAACAAGAAAACGTTCAATACTTAGAAAACCGTGGTATGCCTGAAGGTTTGTCAGAAGCCGAACAAGCGGAGTGGGTGAAGAGAGACTTGGGTCTGATTTAGAATATGGCGACCAAGAAAAATAAAAAAGAATTAGCTGGTGAAGTAAACCAGAAGTTCGATATGTGGCGGCAGGATCGCAGGCCACACGAACTACAATGGTTTGTGAACTCAGCGAATCGGCGTGGTCAACAGACTTCTGAGATCGAACCTGTCTGGAGTCGTATCCGTTCTATTGACGATATTGATGAACCGCTCAGGCAACGTCGCCCTTCTATCAATAGACTACAGGCGAAGCACCGCGCACGATTTGCGAAGTTCGCTCGTGCTCGTCCTCGTCCGATTGTGATTCCCTTCACTAGTGATCGCAAGGACCGTCAGGATGCGAAAGCATCAGAACGTGCTTTGGATTATTACTGGGAGAAGAATGGGCTAGAGGAAAAGTATCTAGATGCACTCTTGTGGGCAGCAGACTGCGGTAAGAGTTTCTGGTGGTTTCATTGGGATAATAATGTAATTGTCCCTGTAAGTCAGGAAGACGCCCTTTCAGGGGAGGTTGGGATTGTTGATGAGCAGCTTGGTGACATTAGAGTAGAGGTAGGGAATGCGTTCGAGGTTCTCGTTGCAGACCCCAAGCTATCACATATACGTGACCAACCTGAAGTGATGCGTGTCAAGGTCAGGAATGTAGATGACCTGAAGGCTCGCTATCCAAAGTTCAAGGATCAGATACACGGAGACATTGAGCATACACAATACTTTGAATTCGAGAGACAGATGGCATCCCTTGCGACCCGTCCACTCGGGTCGTTGGCAAGTATGGCTGTCTCCTCCTCAGAGAGTGACAGGGATGAGGTAGGAGGACCGAATAAAGCTCTGGTGAAAGAACTCTTCACTGCGCCAAATGCTCTATACCCAAAAGGGCGTTACGTTGTGGTGATAAGTGAAACAGTCGTTAAAGAACAAGAAGAACTCCCGTTTGGGTTCCATGACCTAACAAACCCCTTCCCAGTGGTGGAGTTTCAGGATATGCCTCAAGTGGGGCAATTCTGGACTTCAACGTTTATTGAGCAACTGATTCCTATCCAACGTGCCTATAATAATCTTCGGGCGCAGTTGGAAGAACAGATTGACATGAACATCCACCCCAAGTGGCTGGTGCCGAAACAGGCGCAGATACCTGACACGGCATTTACTAATGCTACAGCGGAAGTGGTCGAGTGGAATTATATTCCCGGCATGCCGGAACCCCATGCTATTATGCCCGGAAACATCGCAGGAGATGCGTGGCGTTTCGCAGGAATGCTGCGCGAGGAGTTAGATGATGTCTCGCAGATCCAGCCCCCCTCCGAGGGGAAAGTCGGTTCGGCAAAAAGCGGGTTCCAAACGAACCTCCTCCAAGAGGCCACGGACGCAGTCCACGCGCCCGATGCGCGTGGTTTTGAATTGTCCGTCCAAGACGCCGCGATCAAGATAAGACGCATGATGCGGTTGGGGTATACAACTGACCGTATGTTAACGTTCGCTGGGCGAAACTCTTCCCCTGAAGTCTTCTCCTTCAGCAATGCTCAGATAGATGAGCATGCATCAATTCGAGTACAGGTGGGATCTGCGATTGGTGGGTTGAAAGCCACCCAGATCCAGCAAGTACTCGACTTGTATGGAGCAGGACTATTAGGTGATCCCGCAGATCCTGAAGTCAAACGGAAGACACTTGCCTCTCTCGACTTGCGAGGGATGGAAGACGCGCAGGAACGAGCGAATCTAGATGAAGAACAGGCTCGTGCAGAGACAATGGACATCATTAGAGGGAATGAGGTCCCTGTCCCGCAGTTCTACGAGAATCATCAAATTCACATTGGAACCCATACTGAAGAACTAAAGGGTCCTGCTGCGAAAGAGATGGATACGGAGATACGACTGTCATTGTTGTCTCACATTATCTTGCATGTGAACTTCATGAATCCACAAGTCGCTGCAGAGCTAGCTGTTAAATACAATTTACAGGAGCGATTGTTCCAACCGGGACTCATCGAACCTCCACCACCTCCTCCACCACCGGGTATGATGGGACCACCTCCCGGACCCGGAGGAGGACCACCCCCCGGTCCAGCGTTAGGACCTCCGGGGCCACCACCAATGGGACCACCGCCGGGTCCACCACCCAGACCGCCCACCGTGGGCTAATTCACCAATCCTCTAACAGGAAGTGAACTACATCATGCCAGATGAATCATTACCGTCAACAGAAGAGGTTCTAGAAGCAACTCAAGCAGGGACTTCTACAGAATCTCAGCCGGAGGCAGAGCAATCACAAACGAACTCTGCTAAAGCAGCCGCCATCACTGAGGATACAGTCCTTGAAATGGATGTCGGTGGTGAAAAGCAACAAGTCAGCGTCAAGGACTTGAGAGAAGGGTTCATGCGTAATAACGACTATACGCAGAAAACCCAAACACTTGCAGAACAACGTAAAGAGTTGGAAACTATTGCGTCTCAGATGCAGCAACGTGAACAAGCGTTCACGGATATGATGAAAGACCCGCAAAAAATTCTAGCTCTTGCTGCTTCGCAGCAGCCGACTGCTCAGCAACAACCTGAACTCGCAGATACGGACGTTCCAACCGTAGGCACGATAAAACAATATATCGCGCAAGAGAGACAGCTTGCTCAGCAGAACGCTCAACAGCAGATGCAGCAGATGCAACAACAGCAAGTGGTCCAGCAGATGGAGCAATCTGCAAAACAAGCTTTCGAGAAGATCTACGATGCGATTCCTGATTTGAAAGGCGTTCCCTTTATTGAGGACACCTTGAAGAAGATGGCGCTCGAAGACAAACCCGATTCGCTGGAGAAGATGCAGGAGTCGCTCGTCCAAGCTGGAGCGAAGTTGTCCAAGACGTATGGCTTTAAGTCAAAACCCAAACCAAAACAAGAACCATCTGCTAAGTTGGATGGTATTGAGCCTCCCGGTGGTTCCTCCATGCCACCTGCTCCCGACAAGACCTACGGTCAGGGAAAGAAAATTGACTGGAGTGAGCTTGATAAGGATGCAATCGCATGGATGGAAAGCGGCGGGGGGTCTTAGGATGCATTAAATGGCTAATATGAATCTCACCACAGCAGCCAATGTGCTGAAGGTTTTTTACCTTCCCCCGTTGCAACGGCTGCTGAATAACCAGACGATCTTTTGGAATCGTTTGGAAAGGAATGAGAACTTCAACGTAGAGGGAAAGAACTTTACAGTTCCCTTACATGTCAGTCGGCATACGCAGGCTGGTGTAGGACGAGCAGAAGAAGGCACTCTCCCTGCGAAGGATTCTCAAGGATACAATCAGGCAATCCTCCCTGCGAAGTATATCTATACTAGAATCCAAATCTCAGGGCAGGTTGTCAGAGCGACCAAGAGTAATGCAGGGTCGTTCATCCGTGCTGTGCGGTCTGAAGTCGAAGGTGCTACCCGAGACACCAAACGGTCAGCCAACCGGCAGGCTCATGGTGATGGTCGGGATGCGTTGGCTTACTACGTGAGCGGGTCAGGGACCTCAGTTGTTGCTGATGACAACTTGGGGAATTCCTTTACTCATGTGGGGCCGAAGGCTACCACGGTTGACTTGATCGATGCCTCGGACAACTCAACCATTCTCAACAACAGCACCACCATCTTGGCTGGTGCCGATGTCGCAACCGGGGTCACCATGACCTTGGGCGATTCCATCTCTGGGTCAAAAGCAGATGGTGACTACTGGGTGCTTGAGGACTCCTTGGGGAACCAGATGACCGGGTTGGAAGCGATTGTGTCTGCATCGAATCCTCCCTTGTTGAGTGGTGGTTTGCATGGCATCGCAGTGTCAGGGAATACATGGTGGCAGTCGCAGATTGTGGGCGACGATACCTCAATGGTAGACCTGCGCTTTGCGAACATGCAGCGTGTCATTTCCAAAATGGCACAGGCCAGCGACTATGATAAGGATGACATTGAATTTGCAATGGCTTCCTTTTTCATGGTCGATAAGTATTACGAACTCTGCGCGAATGAACGTCGTGCGGTAAATGTAATGCAGTTGGATGGGGGTTATGAGGGCGTAGAGTTCTCAGGCATTCCCATTGTGGCTGACTCGCAGTGTAAGCATAATCGTATCTACTTCATCAATCCGAAAGCGTTGAGGATCTGCCGTATGGCTGACTTTGACTGGATGGATGACGACGGTGCGGTGCTCGCTCGTGTCAACAACACTGATGCATATGAGGCAACCTTGTACCACTACGGCGACATCGCGTGTGTGGCACGGAATGCTTTGGGTGCTTTGGTCGGTCAGAACGAATAACTTACGCATAGCACGTTGTGGTGCTTCATACCCCTCTGAAGGGCCAGAAACCCCCTAACACAACCTCTGGGGGGTGGAGGTCTGGAGGATTGATTCATGAATAAAGTACGCAAGATTAGCTCAGACGATACCGCACCAGCACCAGCCAGAGCGGACTACGGTCCCGCAACGGTAGGGGTGGATTGGGATGATTACGAAGGACATCGCACACTCGCGGTGAATCGAGCGGCGAATGATCGATTGCACGTAGCCACACGCGATGTGCATCATGTCTCCACATTTGTAGATGACTTCTACGGGGATGCTTTGGATGGGGCATGGGTGCCCTTGAATGGGTCCGATGCTCAGGCACTCGACCCTACGATTACCGCAGCGAAGAACGGTGTCGTGCGGTTGACCTGCGGGAATGACGCCACCACAACGGTGGCAGTCAACGGGTCTCAGTTGGCAACCGAGTTGAACTGGGATGCCTCGGCAGGTCGGTTGTTTGGGGAGTTCCGCATCAAGGTCTCCGCGATTACCAACATTGTGTTCTTCGCGGGGTTTACGGATTCCAAAGCCTTGGAAATGCCCTTTACCCAAAGTGGCACGACCTTGACCTCAACGGCGTCGGATGCGGTGGGGTTCATGTTCGATACGAACTCGACCACAGATAATCTGCATTCGGTGGGGGTTGCCGCAAATACAGATGCGACCCATGAGGATCTCGATGCCGCGCCTGTTGCGGATACGTGGATTCGCTTGGGTGTGGAAGTCTTCTCGGATGGCACGGCGAAGTTCTATATCGATGGTGTGAAAACCGGAAATACTATGACTTCGGCAGTGACCGTCGCCACGGACCTCGCGGCAACCGTCGCGGTGTTCTCGGAGGAGACCACCTCGCACACCCTTGATGTGGACTACATACGATTGGAGCAGAGTCGCTAAAGTGCATATTCCGCAATCGTTTCACGACAGACTCAAGACAGACTTTGATGGACGATTTCGGATTCGGTGGTCTGATGCACGGGGTGAGTTTCACATAGAACAGAAGCTCGCCCCTGCTCAGATACTCGAACCACCACTTCGTTCTGATGGAACGTGGGACACCTACAACGACGACTATATCCGCAGTCGAGATGGATATGGGTATGTAATGTCGGTCAGGCAGGGAGATCGGATGCCTTGTATGAGGTGTCGCAGCACGATCAAGGTGCCTATACGAGAGACACGCGAAGCCGTGTGTCATTTATGTAATAAGCGACACAAGGCAGCCTTCTATCCACTTGATGATCTTTTGTTATTACACTTGAGGTGGATTGATCCTGTACATGGTGGGATCTCGCGGGTCAGAAAATATGTCAATGAGCGTAATGCCCAACACGACCGCACACGAAACAACGATGCGTATCGAGAGATAGACGCTGCTACTTCGGATAACTTTGGAAGACTCTTCGATATTCAACAAGTTGGTTACACAGGTCGGGAACGGTATCAATAATGGAACATTCACAATCTACTGCGGGATTTCTCGGTGTTTATGACTTTGAAACGATTACCGTGAGTACTTCGGCAATCGGGTTTACGTCAGCAAAGATCGAGGGAAACCAGCCAGACGACGAAGGGAAATGTCGTGCGGTGCTCATTACCTGTGAGGATGAAACAGTACGGTATCGATTTGATTCGGCACCTACTGCCTCTGTTGGGCATGAGTTAGCTGCACAACAGAGCTTGGTCCTTGCGAATTACCAACAGATTAAAGACATCAAGTTTATTCGTAAGGGTAGCTCTGATGGTAAACTCCAAGTAAGTTTCCAGAGGTGAGGCTATGTGGAAGCTTGTAGTCAGTCTCCTGTGTGTGGGGGTCTTCGGAGTGGTGTCTGCGTTCGCGCAAGACCCATCAGCAGGACCATTCACAACAGTGACTGAGATTACAGTTACCGGGATTGCCGATGTCGATTCCCTACGATTCGATGCGGATAATCTCGATGTCATACTAGCCCGAGGCGGGGCGAATAGACTGGAATTAGGAGACGGAGATTCCTTCAGACTAATCAATGGCACATTCCAATTCGGCGGCGGTGATGGCGTTGCTGTCACGGAAGATGGCGACGGAGCAATAACCTTTACAGGAGAAGGAGACGGCAGCGACGAAAGCCTTACATGGAACTACGATGACACCGCGAATACTGTAGTAATTTCCAGTGGCTCTGGCGTCACAAACCTCACCTATACTTCTATCGGGGCAACCTTCGGGGCCGCGTTGTCGGTGAGTAGTGGGGTAGTGACAATCTCCGACAACTCCGCAGGAGCGTTGGACGTAGGAGGTGGTCTAAATATCGGGACCGGGAATGTGGCCTTGGTTGGCACTGATGGTCGCATTAACGGTCCCTTGAGTTCCACGAATATCGATGATCTTAGCGGAGCGAATCTCACGACGCTCAATGCCAGTAATCTCTCATCTGGCACCGTGGCTACGGCGAGGTTAGGAAGTGGCACTGCGAGTTCCTCTACCTTCTTACGGGGGGATGGCTCATGGAACTCCGTGACGGCAGGCCCCGGTGGGTCTGATACCCAAGTGCAGTTCAATGATGGTGGGACCTTGGAGGGGGATTCAGGGTTTGTTTTCGATAAGGATGCGAACTCGGTAGACATCACCGGCACAGGCGCAGATGCGCTGGATGTGGGTGGGGGATTAAACATTGGCAGTGGCAACGTTGCACTCGTAGGGACAGACGGGAAGATTAGCGGTCCCCTCAGTTCGACCATTATCGATGACCTGAGTGGCGCGAATCTCACTTCACTTAATGCCGGGAACATCTCGTCAGGCACCCTCGCGGTAGCGCGTGGAGGCACAGGGGCAGCATCTTTAACTGATGGCGGCTTGTTAATTGGCAGTGGCACTGGGGCGGTCACAGCACTCGGTGTGGCGACGAATGGACAGATTCCCATTGGCGACGGGTCAACAGACCCGCAGCTTGCGACCATCTCAGGCACCACCAACGAAATTGAAATCACCAACGGGTCAGCCTCGATCACGGTAGGGATTCCGGCGTCAGCTACGATTACCACAGCGTTGACCA
>VTLG01000667.1_pt1 | contig 38316 bp, 37 predicted proteins | sample 4694571 | NCBI WGS metagenome assembly VTLG01 (sample SAMN12604809, study PRJNA352737) | marine metagenome | biome: ENVO:00000447; feature: ENVO:00000209|ENVO:00000569|ENVO:01000036; material: ENVO:00002151; isolation source: viral sequences binned using virsorter ...
ACAAGAGGAATTGCCGCACAGATATTAAGGCATAGAAGTTTTACTTATCAAGAGTTTTCTCAACGGTATGCAGATAGTAATCTTTTAGGTGAAATAGAATTGCCAGAACTTCGTAGACAAGATAGTAAGAACAGACAGAATAGTATTGATGATCTAGATCCAGAGATGGTTGATAAGTTTAATAGACAGATGAATACTCTTTTTAGTTCTGCCTTTGGTTTATATAATCAGATGTTAAAGGCAGGAGTAGCAAAAGAATGTGCAAGATTTGTTCTTCCTCTTGCTACACCAACACGAATCTATATGACTGGTTCTTGTCGTTCATGGATACATTATATCAATCTACGTTCTGCACATGGAACACAGAAAGAACATATGGATATTGCTAACGAGTGTAAGAGACTATTTACCGAACAGTTTCCTGCAGTCTCAGAGTCCCTTGATTGGGCTAAATAGTTACCCTTAATTTTAAAGTATGCCAACATATCCTGTGAAAAACCTCAAGACTGGAGAGACTCAAACCCTTTCCATGACCATGAGTAATTATGAAAAATGGAGAGAAGAAAATCCTGACTGGGATAAAGATTGGAGTCAAGGATGTGCTGGAGTGGGAGAAGTTGGAGAGTGGCAAGAGAAATTGGTAAGAAAAAATCCAGGATGGAATGAAGTCCTGCGTAAAGCATCTAAAGCACCAGGTGCCAAAGTAAAACCATTCTCTTAAGTATATGCCACGTAAAAAGAAAACAGATTTACAACCAATTGGTGTTGGTTTAACGGCCAAGCAAATGAAAAGAAAAAAACCAATTAATACAGATAAATTAAGGGACATAGAACCCTTAACTGACAATCAGAAAAGATTGTATGATTCATACAGTCAGAATAGACATCTTGTTGCTTATGGATGTGCTGGTACTGGTAAAACCTTTATCACTTTATATAATGCTTTGAATGATGTGTTAGATACTTCTACACCTTATGAAAAGATTTATATTGTAAGGTCACTTGTATCTACAAGGGAGATTGGATTCTTACCTGGTGATCATGAGGACAAGTCAACTCTTTATCAGATTCCATATAAGAATATGGTAAAGTATATGTTTGAGATGCCAACCGAAGCAGATTTTGAGATGCTTTATGGTAACTTGAAAGCACAAGGAACTATTAGTTTCTGGAGTACATCCTTTATAAGAGGAACCACATTTGATAATGCTATCATTATTGTGGATGAGTTCCAGAACTTAAACTTCCATGAACTTGATTCTATTATCACTCGTGTGGGACAGAATACAAAGATTATGTTCTGTGGTGATGCAGTTCAGAGTGATCTAGTTAAAACAAATGAGCGCAATGGTATTCATGATTTTATGAAGGTGTTGCAAATCATGCCGTCGTTTGATATAATAGAGTTTGGAGTAGATGATATTGTCAGATCAGGTTTCTGTAGAGAATACATCTTAGCAAAAATGCAACTAAATTTATGACCTTTGATCATGTTGATTTGAATCTTTCTCCTCTGGAGAGAGAAACTATAGATGGTGTTCGTTATTATTCTGTTCCTAATAAAGATGAATTAGTTAAGTTGGTATCTATTACCTCCGTAACTAGTCATTTTAATAAAGCTATATTTGCTAAGTGGAGAAAGAAAGTAGGAAACGAGACAGCAGATAAGATAACAAGACAATCGACTGCAAGGGGAACAGACTTTCATACTCTTACTGAGTATCATTTAATGAATGAAAAATATATGGGTGATTCATTACCTATTTCTGATCATCTGTTCAGCATTGCTAAGCCTACACTAGAACGTATAAATAATATTTACTCACTAGAAGGTCCACTCTACAGTTTGTTTTTAGGAATTGCTGGAACGGTTGATTGTATAGCAGAGTTTGATGGAGAACTTGCAATAATAGATTTTAAGACATCGAAGAAAGAGAAACCAAGGAAGTGGGTGGATCATTATTTCGTTCAGTGTATGGCATATGCCTGTATGTTGCATGAATTAACAGGCATATCCGTTAAGAAATTAGTCCTTATTATGGCATGTGAAGATGGAGATTGTGTTGTATATGAGGAAAGAGATAAAGCAAAATATATCAAATTATTATCAAAGTATATCAAGAAGTTTGTAGACGATAAATTGTTAGAAATTGCTTGACCATATTGATTTTATCAGTTAAAATATTATTAGCATTTGAGGAAAAATATTGCACCTTACTGTATTAAATACTATGTCTACAGAAAAAGAATTAGAGAAGGTATTGGCAAGTAAGTTTTTTTGTCCTGCAAAATTTGCACAAGAGATCGAAGAACTTGTTAGAGATAATGACTACATGAATTACATTGATGCTATCGTTCATTTTTGTGATAAGAATAGCATTGATGTAGAGTCTGTACCTAAACTAATTTCTAAACCATTGAAAGAGAAACTAAAGTATGAAGCACAAGAGTTAAACTTTTTAAAGCGCACTTCCCGTGCGAAATTGGTCTTTTAATTCCAAAAAAGTCGGAAAATTATCTCCGCAATTTTTTGCCTTATTACTTTTTTCATGATGCCATTTGACTGCTATAAGACGTATATTGCTATGAAGTCTCATTTTACAAAAGACTCATATGACTATTTGAGGTATGGTAATCGTCTTCCTCGTTTAACAGTAAATTCCTTTTATCAACGAAAAGACAGATTTTTCTTTGAGAAGATGTCTAGGCAATTTGACGGTAATGAGATAGAAAAGTTTTTTATCGCAAATTTCACTGCTGGTACAGATCCTGAAAAAGTGTTTATTTCTGATATTATCAAAACTGGTCGAGATACCTATATTGAGTGGCAAAAGAGAAATCAATCACTTTCTTATACTTTTAAAGAAGACCTTAATAAGCTGTTTGATGGCAGAAATCTAGATGAGGTGTTTAGTTGTAAAAAAGGACATCCTCTAATATTGAAGAATTATCTAGGTGGGCATATATGTTTAGAGACTTTAGTTATATGTAATAAGATCCTTGGTTATACTCAAAACTTTGATAAAAAGTTAGATCCATATGTGTGGTCAACCGTCAGTATGAAGATAAAGAAGTATGAACCGTTCATAAATATAGATGTATTCCACTACAAAAAAATCCTAAAACAGATTGCGTTATGAGTTTCTTCGATTCTGAATTTGTACGTGCCGAAATGGCTGAAATACAGGAACTTCAAGAAGAAGTTTATTCTAATGTATTCAAATTTGCTATTATGAATAATGAGGATCAATTATACCATATTGATCTTTTAGAAAAATTGATGGAAAAGCAAAGTGTTCTTTATACTCGTTTATCTTTATCAGATGACCCTGAAACAGATAAAATGATGAAAAAAATCAGACAAGGAATTGATGATTTAGGATTTCCTAAGAATGTTGATGTTAATGTGGTGTTCCGACAAATGAGTGATGCTATTGCTTTAATGAGGGACAAGATTGACAAAACAAGCACAGACGTGTAGAATAATGGAGTACACACAAGCCAAATCTCAAAAAATACGAGGTAAAGAATGTCATTCGCATCTTTAAAGAAACAATCTAAACTTGGTTCTTTAACACAAAAATTAGTTAAAGAAGTAGAAAAAATGAATAATGGTGGAGGAGGTGGTGATGACCGTCTCTGGAAACCAGAGGTAGATAAAACAGGAAACGGTTATGCCGTTCTTCGATTCCTTCCTGCTCCTAATGGAGAAGAACTTCCTTGGGCAAAAATGTATTCTCATGCATTTCAAGGACCAGGTGGATGGTATATTGAAAACTCTTTGACCACAACTGGTGGTAAAGATCCTGTATCAGAGTATAATCGTGAATTATGGAACAGTGGTAACGATTTAGATAAGGATACTGTTCGTAAGCAAAAGCGTAAGCTTTCTTATTATGCAAACATCTATGTCGTAAAAGATCCTACCAATCCTCAAAACGAGGGTGGAGTATTTCTCTATAAATTTGGTAAGAAGATCTTTGATAAGATTATGGAAGCAATGCAGCCTGAGTTTGAGGATGAAACTCCAATTAATCCTTTTGACTTCTGGCAAGGTGCAAACTTCAAGTTGAAGATTGTCAAAAAGGATGGTTACTGGAACTATGATAAGTCAGAGTTTGACAAAGTAACTCCACTTCTAGATGATGAAGATGCACTAGAAGCACTATGGAATAAGCAGTATTCTCTTGCTGCTGTCACTGCTGCTGATCAGTTCAAGTCATATGATGACCTGAAGAAACGTCTTGATTATGTTTTAGGACACAAGCAACCTGCTCGTCGTGTAGATGAAGAGGTGTTTGATGAGGATAATAGTCGTGGATCATTTACTCCTGATTTCAAGAGTAAAGAACCAGTAGCTGCTCCTGTAGCATCTGCTTCTTCAGACGAAGATGATACATTACAATATTTCCAAAAATTAGCAGAAAGTTAATTTTGGTATAATCTAATATTATCTCCTTTCTTTAGGGTTTCACTTATGTATTGAGTGGAACCCTTTTTATATTTCATGATCTCATCCATATCATTAAATATAACACCGAGATACTCTGGTTTTATTACAAATATATTCCTTTTATTATTTTCTATATTTTCTTCATATTGATAATTAGTGACTTCTTTAATTACTTTTGCAGAAGGAACAGTGACATATGAATTTAACCCTTTATCAAAATATTCATAATAATACGCATTTCCTACACCAATATTTCCCTCTACTGTAAGTAATATTTCTTCAGTTCCATTTAGTGGAGGGGATAATACTGTTGGAATTGATGGTAAGTCATATGTAAATTTAATAACCATATCTCCTACAGCAGCAAAAACAGATTTTACAACAAATCTTCCATTAAAATCTGGGTGTGATACATTTGTAATTTGTATCTCAGATCCTACCGTTAAGTTTTTAATCCCATTATTTACGGTAACTGTAACTGTTTTTGACGGAATTCCACCACTACCTGCGAATATCTGACCTATGGTTGTTTTAGATACTTGTAGGTAGTTTCCGTTTGTTTTCCATGTGCTTGGAGTTTCTAGTCCACCTTCTAATACTATAGAATTTTTAGTATTTTTGATTTCTATTGTTTCGTAATGATGTGTTGATTCTATTTTTTCATAAGTATCATATTTGTCTAGCAGAAAAGAATTAAATGTTGTTTGAGGCATTGGCCATTCATTTTGAATATCGATGATATTATTTGCTAATAAAACCAACCAATCTAATTTTGGATCCTCATATACTTCTTGAGCTACATTATCTGGTCTATCATCACCAATTATTTGATACTTGGTAAAGTATGCTAGATTGGCAATAATATCATCACGGAGTTTTGCTCTTTTAAAAAGATTTTTTACTGTTATATAATTTGATAGAGTTGTACTATCTTTGTTTCGATTAACATACTCAAAGTTAGGTACTTGTCTAAAATAAGGATTTGCCATTTTTTAATACCCCATTGTATCTGATTTTTGGTTATAATCATCAAATAGAACTGGTTCTAGTTCGTTGAAGGTCATTCCAACTTGATACGAGGTCATAGATTTATTTTCTTCATAAGTCATATATTGGTTAGCAGGAGTATAATTTACTGTAAAATTAGTTAAAGCTGCTAGTTTTATGTTATTCATGAATGGATGTTCTTCTCCACCATTAGTAAGATATTTTAATTGGAAAACATTTGGTGATTCTAAGAAAGTTCCTCCTTTTGAACTTTTAGGAGCCATATTTTGTTTAAAAAATCTAATTATATTTTTTATGTTTGATGCTTCTTCTGGTTCTCTAGGTGTAAAATTATAAGAATATGTAAATGATCTTAATTGAGGTCCAGTGAATAAAAGTTCTAAATTGGGGTTAAGTACCATTCCAGTTCCCCTTGTAAAGATATTTGCACCTACTGCTTCACCTGCAAAAAATGCTTTGATTTGTTCTTTGCTTATATCACCAAAGGCATCATTAATAATATCTTTATAATCAGCAAACATTTGTTCAAAATTTCCACTTGTTATTCCTGTTATACCTGAAGCTGCGAGTCTTGCTCCTGCTTGTTGCATAGAATTTAGATTATCTGGTCCCCAACCAACTGAGTTGGATTCACTTATTCCAGCAGTCATTGGCAATCTTGCTGTACCTAAAATATTTTTCTTTCTTTTATCTGAAGTATATCGATTACTAGGTGTATCTAAGTATTTGGATGAAGTACTACCTCCATTCTCTTTCTTTGTTATACTTGTATCCCAATTCCAATCTTTACTAGCATCACCAGGAATATATCTATATCCTACTATTTGCAGATAATCAAAGTTATCGTCAGAACTTGTTTTTAAAGGATAAACAAGAGATTGTGCATCCGCATCATATGCTATTCCATATTTTGCAGTTCCAGGCATTCCACCTAGATTTTCTAATATACCAGCACCTTCTATTGCATCTGCAAAACTGAGATTACTTGGCAAGTGTTCTGCAGCATCTCTGAATATATTTTTAGCATTTGGGTCATTAAGTATTTCTTCTATACTATCATCTGATGCCCCTAAGACATCTAAGTAAGAATCTTTATCCCATGAAGATATAGTAGCCCAATCAATCTTTCCTTCTGATTCATTATAAAAATCTCCAGCATCAAGAACTTCCTCTGGTTTTAAAGGAATATCATTATTTCTTTCTATTGTTTGTTGTCCTGTTTCTAGATTTTCTTTAAGATTAAAGGATAATCCTGTTAAAAGAAAAGTATCTGATTTTTTAAACTCTAACGCCATCTTAGAATTTTTTAATTATTTAGCACGATATTTGGCATAAGGTAAGGAACGTAGATATTCGATTTCATCATTATTAATTACATGTAAAGCTCCAACCACTTCTTGCCAAGTGTAGTTTCGAGATTCACCCCAATGAAAATTAAGTCCTTTGAATCCCCATTTTTCTACCGATGTAACAGCAACTAATGGGTGTTCGTCATAGTATTTATCAGGAGTCTTTGCTATGTATATGAATGTATAATATTTTCCTGCATCTGGAACCCATTCTGTTTCAGTAAATACTTCCAAAATACTCATCATAATTAGATCAGCATCTTCTGATCCATCTAGTTTTTCTTGAAGTTCTTCTGTTCTATCCATTACTTAATACCTAATTCTTTTTCGGTAATAATTTTAAATTCTATTTTATGATCTTTACACCATTCATCTGCTGCTTTCCATTTTGCTTGATTGACTGCATATGTAGTGCATTCATATATGTATGATTTAGTTACTCTTTTTCTTTTCTTTGGTGGTCTTGTTTGCTTTAGTGGTTTGACTTCAATTACATAAGTTTTTACTTCACCGTTAGTTTCTTTTACTTTCATGATAAAATCTGGAAAGTATCTACGAACTCTACCGTCAGGAGCACGGTAAGGTATAAAAAATTCTTCACTGCCCCATTCAAGAATACTTTCATTAAGGTCGCACCATCTGCAAAATTTGCGTTCCCAACTACTTCGGCATATTATATTTCTATAGTCTCCTTTGTATTTTCTAGGGTTTTCTGGTTTGTACTTACTCTTAATACTCTCTGCCATCTTGTATACATAATATAACGACCTAAAAATTATTTATAGATGCCAGCTAAGCGTCCCGAAAAATTAGAGATACGTGATATAAAATCTAGATTGTTGAATGTTTCTCAAACTTCCTATTACCTTTTGAGTTTAACTTTTCCTCAAAATGTGATAAAGAATTTGTCGCTAAATAATGAGCAATCTAATAATATTGAGTTATTATGCAGTAATGCGAATTTACCAGGATCTTCTCTTGCTACTCATGATGTAACTAATGATTATCATGGAGTTACTGAAAGAATGGCATATAGAAGAATATATGATGAAACTTTTAATACCACATTCTATGTTGATCGTGGATATAATGTAATTAAAGCATTTGAGGGATGGATTAATTATATTAGTGGTGTTGATAATAAAAAGTTTGATGATCCTTATGTTAATGCTAGATATCAATATCCTGGAGGAACAAATGGATATAAACAAGACATTTATTTAACTAAATTTGAAAAAGATGTATCTTTTTCTTCTAAGAAAGTGTCATTTAAGAATGATACTATGTTAGATTATTCTTTTATTCAAGCTTTTCCTATTAGCATCACTGCGATGCCAGTTTCTTATGATGCACCAGATCTTTTAAAATGCAGTGTCAATTTTTCCTTTATGAGATATAATATTAAAGATATAGATGCTACTAATCCTTACAATAATCCTAATGTAATAATGACAAAACAACGTAATTTTGAAAAAAGTTTGGATTCTGCAGCAAGTTTCATAACTGGAGCTGGAACTATTTCTGAAATGGTACAAATTAACAATCAAATTGCTTAATAAATAAAACACTGATCTAATTATCATGCCTTTACCAAAAATTGCCACTCCAACTTATGAGTTGGTATTGCCTTCTAATAATAAGACTGTAAAATATAGACCTTTTTTAGTTAAAGAGGAAAAACTTTTAGTTTTAGCATTAGAATCTGAAGATACAAAACAAATTACAAATGCTATAAAGGCAGTTCTTTCTAGTTGCATTCAAACTAGAGGTGTTAAGGTAGAAACTCTTCCTACTTTTGATATTGAATATTTGTTCTTACATATTCGTGGAAAATCTGTAGGAGAAGTTATTGAAGTTAATTTATATGCTCCCGATGATGGCAAAACATCGGTTCCTGTTGAGATTAATATTGATGATATTAAAGTTCAGAAAGATGAAGAGCATGATAAAAAGATTAAATTGGATGATAATTTAGTGATGGAAATGAAGTATCCTTCATTGGATCAATTTATTAATAATAATTTTGAAATTGGTGGTGATGTTAGTTTTGAAAAATCATTTGAATTGATAGCAGCATCTATAGATACAGTTTATACTGATGAAGAAGTTTGGTCAGCATCCGATTGTACTAAGAAAGAATTGATTGATTTTTTAGAGCAAATGAATACTGTGCAGTTTAAGCAAGTTGAAAAATTCTTTGAGACTATGCCTAAGTTGTCTCATGAAGTAACTTTTATTAATCCTAAAACTAAAAAAGAAAATACTGTTCTACTTGAGGGTTTAACATCTTTTTTCGGATAGGGATGTCTCATATGAGTCTTGAGAGTTATTTTAAAATAAATTTTGCTTTGATGCAGTATCATAAATACTCATTAACTGAGATTGAAAATCTTATTCCTTGGGAACGAGACGTTTATGTTGGTCTTCTACAACAACATCTTGAAGATGAAAGATTAAAACAACAGCAAGCAAAGAATAGAAATGCCTGAGGCTCCTCCTAAAAAAATAAATCCATCAAAGTTTATGGGAGCATCTTTTGCTGCTGGTAGTAAATTGGAGGAGAAGGTTGAAAATAATTCAAAAAAGATTACTTTACTAAAGAATATTATTTCTTTACGTAAAAAAAATATAGATGAAAAAATAGAATCATTAAAACCAGAAGAGACTGATAATAATACTGAGTTGATGAATGGATTACATTCTGTTATTGAGTCTTTAGTTGGTGTAAAAAAAGTATTATTAGATCAGGTTAAAGGAAGAATAGTAGAAAGAAAGAATTTGAGGTTGCAGAATGAACGGCAATCTAAAAAAAGAAGAGAGGATGAATTAGAGAAAGGAAAAGGTGGTGACGATGAAAAAGAAACAAAAGGTATAGTTAAAGCAGCTGGGAGTGTTTTTGATAGAATTAAAAAATTTCTTACAAGTGTATTATTGGGTGCAGCTACGATAAAATTACTTGAATGGTTTAAAGATCCTGAGAATTCGAAAAAATTAACTGCTTTTGGTGAATTTTTAGATAAACATGGTGGTACGATTATCAAGACTTTAATAGCTCTTACTGCTTTAAGTTTTATAGGTGGTTTGGGAACTCTATTTACATTAGGTAAATCTATAAGTGGTATTATTGGATTGCTTGTTGCTAATCCTATTGTAGCTGGTATATTGGGATTGGGTGTAGCTACAGTAGTAGCAGGAAATTGGTTGATAGGGAAACAGATACAGGGTGGTAAGGTAATACGAGAAGGAAGAAAAAGAGTAGTAGAAGAATTTAGAAACGAAGTTATTGCTTCTAATGAAAGATTAATGTCTGATAGTCCAGATACTCCTCTTTTAGATGCTAATAGTGGTCTTTTAGTATATCCAAAGGGGCATGAAAAAGAAGGTTCACCAATTTTAACTTTAAATTATTATGGTAATAAAGGGTGGAAGGGAAAAGCAGATGAATATGACGATCCTACAGGTGAAAGTACTGGACGGAAAAAAAACATTACACCTGGAGAATTTAGAGCAGATGGAAATACGTGGGGAACTCTTGAGCAAGTAAATTTAGTTTTTAAGAAAGAAAAAGCTTTAGATGAAATTGGTGAACCTGGAAAGGGAATTCAAAAAGAAATGTGGGATAAAATTAGGGAAAAAAGATTAGAAGTATGGAAAAAACTAAGAGATGAACGTGCTAATAGTCAAAAATTGGAAAACATAAGATCTTTGCCAGCTGGAGCGGAGAGAGCATTTAAACTTAAAGAATATGAAAATGAAACATTGAGAATGAAAAAAGAAGCTCAAAATGCAGCAGAAGAAGAAATTAAAAAAGAATATACTGGAAAATTAGGAAAACTAGTTGATGAAGCCTTTACAGGACCAACATTAACTGAAAAAGAGATGTATGATTATTATAGAGCACAACCTAATATGGGTTTTCCTATGATAGAAAAATATGAAAAAAGTGATACTTCAAGTAATATTAATGAATCAATAGGGGTTGGTGGGAAAGCAGAGACTATTGCCAAATTAAAAGAACAGAAAAAGAATTTGAACTTATGGGACAAATTGAGTGGTGTTGGTGGTCAAATTAATGAGGAAATTTATAAATTGGAAACTGGAAAAGAAATGAATCAGAATTGGAAAGGATCATATGAACGTAAAGTAAATGAGGGGAAAGTAGGTAATATTTTAGGGGGATTTGAAGATAGAGGTAGTACAAATGACCAAGAGGTTTCTACTAATAAACTAAGAATAGATTCAAATAGCAAATCAGCAAAAGATTCTAGTGGTATAGAATCTAAGGTTTCTTCTAACAAAACTCCAAAAATCAACCTTCTGCCATTAACAGCTAATAATGAATCTGGTCCTACAAGTGGTTCAGGATCTTTTGGTAATGATTCTGTTATATTCTCATCCGAAGATCCTAACGGAACTGGTTCTGAGTTTGCGGTTGCAGGAATTTATAACGTGACCTCAACATGATATTACCACTATTAGGAAAAGCACTATTAGGTGCAGGTAAAAGGGCAGCAATTGGAGTAAAAGGTAAAGCTAAAAAAATTGCTGTTGATAAATTTATGAATAAGAAGAAAGAGAAAGAGAAAAAAACATATAGTAGACCAGAAAGTGCAATAGCTCCTAGAAAAAATCAAACTGTTTCAATGCCTGTAATTTCTAATACAGGTGATTCTAAATCAACTGAGGTTAAAGATATTTTAGTTGATATGAAAAAGGTTGTTGGTGATATTGAAACTATTATAAAGAAAGATCTTGAGATAGATGAGAAAGAAACTAAAAATAAAAAATTTAGTTTAAGAAGAATGTTTGCTCGTCTTAGAGAGAAGAAACTTGAAGCACCAAAAAATCCTAAGATACCTAATTTGAAAGTTCTTAAAAAAATTCCAGCTTTACAAAGACTGCAGAAATTTTGGAATTCAGTTTTAATTGGATCCTTATTAACATTCTTATATGAAAATATGGATGTTATTGTGCAATGGGTTCAAGGTTTTATTAAAATTATTACTCCTGTAATAAAACTAATAGTTAATATTGGTAAGGCTTTAGTTAATATGGCTATGATGATACCATCTAATTTGATTGATACTCCTCCTATTGATGAAAAGGAATTAGATGAAATGAAGGAAACTTTTACTGATGCTAAAAAGGATGCTTTAAAATTACAAAATGATTTAGAAAAAGCTAATAAAAATACACCAAAAGATATAGGAACTAAAGAAGATTTAAAAGATAATGGTAAAGAAACGAATGCAAGTAAAGTTATGGAAGATGATTTTGCTCCTAATTTAATGAATAAAGGTGGTGTGGTTCCTGGTTCTGGTAATACTGATACAGTTCCTGCGATGCTTACTCCTGGTGAGTTTGTAATGAGTAAGAGTGCAGTTCAAAAGTTTGGAGTGAATACTCTTTCTGCTATGAATAGTATGGGTGGTGGAACTAATAAACCAGAAATTGGTTTTGCAAACATTACTAATACGGAGACAACTACTAATCCTTCTGATCCTTTTAGTTTTGGAAAAAGATATGTTTCTCCACAAGAAGCAAAAGAAAGAATTGTGGAAATGGGAATGCCATCTATGGAGTTAATGGATGGAACGGTGGTTCCAGATTTTGGTAAGATGGGTGGTGAGGCATTAACTAAGGGACTTCAATTAACAAGAGATATAATGGTTGAGAATGAAGCATTACCTGAAAGAATTGCTAAATTAGATGAAGTGATTGCGAATCCTCTTGCTCAACCTGAGAATATTGCAAATATGATTAATCAAATAGTTCCAGGTTCAATGGAAAATACTATGATGAATGTGGGTGATAGTATAACGGCAAGTGCTAGAATGAATGGTGGTGGTTTAGTACAACCATATGATTTTGCGAAGAAACATAATTTTAAAATTGAAGATTATGGAGATGGAATTTATAGAACAGTTAAGATTACAAACCCTGCATTTAAATATAAGTATGGTAGAAATAAAGGTAGGAGTCCTTCATTAACTGTTACAGGAACACTTAAGCAAGAAGATAAAATATCTACCGAGGATTTTATTAATAATTATAGGTTTAAAAAGAAAGATGATTTACATTTCAATACTAAAAAACTTAATTATATGTTAACTGATTTGTCAAAGAGTAAACTTGAACGTGGTATTGATGGACTTTTATCTAATATTAGCAATTTATTTAATCGTGATGATGATAAAAAATCTAGTAGCACAGGTATCTTAGGACCAATAAGTAGTAATATTGATGAGATGGTTAATACCAAGGAGTATAAACCTTTAGAAGGTATTAGCACATATGAAGAAGATTTTGATAATGAAATAGATGTTCCTATTGCATTACCTAAGAGTCAATCTTCTTTCCCTTCTTCTCAGGGTGGAGGAATGATTCCTATTCCTATAGGACCATCAAGTAGAACCTTATTAAATAGATATTATAAGGAACAATTATTATCCTTTTTATATAAAGTATAATGTCAGACGCTAGATCAAGCACCAGAGCTGGTTCGATAGATAAATTTGATATTTCTGGATTAGTAGATATTACTCCAGGTATTACTAAATTGTCTTATTATGAGAATGTTTTGTCCAATTCTCATACTTTAAGTGTGGATATGCTTGAGAGTGGTGCTGTTGATTCAGGTGAACTCCCCTCTAAAGGAATGTTAAATAATCTTCCAATAACTGGTGGAGAAAAATGTAGTATTAAAATTAAAGATAATATTGGAAATTCTTTAGATTTTGTAGATGATAAATGTTTTTATGTTAATAGAGTTAGAAATGTAAATCCTGGTACACAAACCGATACCTATACTCTTGATTTTTGCTCAAGAGAAACTCTTACAAATGAGCAATGCAGAGTTGTAAAAAGATATAATGAGAAAATATCTGATAATGTAAAGAAAATTCTTACTGAAGCAACATCGGGAACTGTAGGATTAAAAACGCAAAAAAAAGTTAATTGTGATGAAACTTTAGAACCTTATAATTTTATTGGCAATTACAGAAAACCTTTTACTGTTTGTACTTGGTTAGCATCCAAATCTATTCCTGTAGGTGCTGGTGATAAAGGTGGTGCATCTGGATTTTTATTTTATGAAACTTATGATGGGTTTAACTTCAAATCTATCGATGTATTATTTGAGCAAGATTATAAGTACAAATATACTTATACTAATAGTGGGGAACTTCCTAAAGGGTATAATGGAAAGATACTTAACTATTCTGTTGATAGAAATATAGATCTTTTAAGTAATCTAGCAATGGGTACTTATTCCAATACTAGTTTATTCTTTGATTTCTATGCAAATGATTATCAAAGAAGAAATTTTAATGTTGATTCTTCAGGATCTGCAGAATCAGATGGTGGAGGTAGTAAAGGAAAAATAGTATCTGCAGGAACTAAAAATTTTGAAGGGGTTTCTTCTGAATTCAGATCTGCTCCAACTAGATTGATGAATCATGTTCTTGATATTGGAACACTACCTTCAGGTAAAGATGCAGATGAGCAATTGAAGACTTGGAAGGAAAATAGGGATAAACCCACTTCCGATCCATTAAATACTATGGTACAATCTTTAATGAGATACAACCAGTTATTCACCATTAAGATTAATATTATGATTCCTGGTAATTTTTCTTTAAGAGCAGGAGATCTCATTCATTGTGATTTTCCTGAATTAAGTGCAGAAAATACTGGAATGGTTGATCAGATTAGTGGTGGCATATATATGATATCTAGCTTGTGTCATAGAGTAACTCCGCAAGATTGCTTTACAAGTTTAACTCTTGTCAGAGATACTTTTGGAAGAAAACCTTACTAAGGAAAATTATGTCAACCAAAACTCCAAATCACGATTTAGATCATGAAGTATATGTTGATCCTAAAGATCATAAAGAACATATCAATCATGGTATGATCGAATATACTGAGGCAGATCTAGAGATGCACAATGATGCATTTCATGCTCACTCAGATGATGAAGTAGAACCTAACGATGGTAAGATTAACGATTGGCATGAGAGACATGCTGACGAGCATTTAGAAGTTTATTGCGATAATCATCCAGACGCACTGGAGTGTAGAGTTTACGACGATTAATGATAGAACAAGGACTTTTCAAAAAACATTTTTATGGTAGGGATGGACTTGTCTGGTGGATAGGTCAAATCCCTGATGAGAAAACATGGCGCACTAACATTCCTGGAATCAGCACTCCTAGTAATGAGGAGCATGATGGGTTTGGGTGGAGATATAAAGTCCGTATCATGGGATATCACCCTGCATCTAAAGAACTATCTGATGAAGAACTTCCTTGGGCAGGAGTTGTTTTTCCCGTCACTGCTGGTTCTGGTTCAGGTGGAGCATCTCAATCACCCAATTTAAGACAAGGTAATTTTGTTTATGGATTCTTTTTAGATGGTGATGATGGGCAAATGCCTGTTATCATAGGTGTCATTGATAATAATGATTATACTGCTATACAAAAGGATATTCCAGAAGTTCCTTTTGTACCTTTTAGTGGGTATACGAGTAATCCTGGAAAACTTACTAGGGCAGCATTACCCTTAATACAGGACTTGGAGCAGATTGCTAAAGCATTTAAGTTTCCAGGTGAAGTTGAAACACCTAATAACGATACTGCAATTGAATCTTCAACTGGATATGATGGTAGATCTGATGGAGCAACTAGAGAGCAGTATGTTGATGGATCGAAAGTAGAACCTATTCCAGTACCAACGTTAAAAGAGAAAGCTCCTTTACCTAGAATTCAAAAGGAAGTTCAAAATTTAATTGCTGATGTTCAGAGATTTAAAAAGTCTCAAACTGATTGGGAAACTAAAGTATCAACAAGAATTCCTGATGTTGATGCAGCTATTGAAAAAGCTATGAAGAATGCCACTAAGATGGTAACAGGTAATGTTAAAACTATTATTAAAGAAGTTCAGCAGAATGTAATCAGTAAACTTAACTTCAATATGAAAGATAAGTATTTTGATTTATTTCCTACTGAGAGACCTGCATTAAAAGCTGCTGTAGAAACGGCAAATGATGCTATTGCTTGTATGTTTAAAGGGATAATTGACGGTCTTTTTGATATGGTTGGTGGGTTTTTAAAGAATGCTGTAGATAAATTTATTAATACTCCTCTTTGTGCTGTTGAAAATTTTGTAGGATCATTATTGGGTAAGATAAGTGGTATAATTGCTGGAGGTCTTGATGATCTTCTTGGACCTGTCAAATCTCTTCTTGGAGTTTTTGATCTTTCATCTCTAACTGGTAATCCTGTAGATTTTGTTGTTGATAGTATTTCTTTCCTTGATTGTGAAGAGGATCCTGCAGAATCAGATATTAGAGAATGGAGTCCTTGGAAAGGTGCATTACCTATTCCTAGTACAAATCTTTCTAGTTTAGTTGGTCAAGTTAAAGGATTTGCTGATCAAGCAAAATCCGCACTTTCTGGTGTTAAGGGGTTGGCAAAAGGTATTGCTGGTGGTGGATTAAGAAAGGCTATTGGTAAAGGAATAACAGGTGGTATTGATGATGCTCTTGGTGTTACAAATGCCTTAAGTTCTGTTTTAGGTGGTGGACTGAGTGATGTGTTTGATTCTTTGGGTGGGGGTTGTAATGTTGGTCCTAAGTTTTGTGGTCCTCCTACCGTAGAGTTTTTTGGTGGTAGTGGTGTTGCTGGTGCAGTTAAAGGTGTATTGGGGAATGCTATTGTAAGTGGTGGAGGTAGTGTTCTTGGAGTTGATTTGCTACAATCTGGTGTTGGATTTACAGTTCCTCCTCTTGTTCAATTTAAAGATTCTTGTAATAAGGGTAGGGGTGCTACTGGAAGAGCAATTTTAGGTACTGTTTCTCCTACTGGAAGTGTTGATTCAAATGGAAATCCGACTTATTCACCAGACCCTAATGGCACAGATATAGGAGTTGTGAGTGTTGCAGTTATTAATGGTGGAATAGATTATCTTCCTTCACCTGATGGAAGTCAAGGTGGTGATGGTAGAACTTGGGCTGATGCTGATGAAACTACTGTTAAAAGAGCAGATGGAACTTATGAAACTCCAATGAAACCAGATTCAGTAGTTGAAGTTTTTCCTGGTGATGAAATTACTTATCCTGGTGGAGTCATAGTTGATGTTACTAATCAAGAAACCATAACTACACCTCCAGCAACTGTTAATAGTATTAATCTTACAGGTATAATTAATCCTGCAGGTTCAGTCTCAGGTACAGATTCTGTTACTATATCTAAACCTATCCCAACTCTTTCAAATGATAGAACTGGAGCATACCCTTCTTTAGGTGAAGGATCTTATCCTGTTATTTTAGAAATTGGATCTGTCTTTATTACCGATTCTGGATTTAATTATAAGGAGGATGATACTGTTGTTATTGAACCTAGAAATGGTGCTGAATTAAAGGTTAAGTTGGATGGTACAGGATCTTTAGTGAAAGTCGAAGTTGTATCTAAGGGTCAAGGGTTTACTGAGGAACCAAATGTTTACATTCGCAGTAAAACAGGTTATAATGCAACTATAGTTCCAATTTTTAATGTAAATAGAGTTGGTGATACTACTCAGGATGAGGTAATTGCACCTTCTGATTCTGTTATCAATGTTATTGATTGTGTAGGTAAAGTCTAATGGCACAAAGAAAAAATTACCATGTTATTAGATATGGTAATGAACATGGAGAAATAAAGTTCGGTCATCTTCATGATGATAATAACCTTTCTGGGGTTATGTTAAGAACTGGAGAGGATGCTGGTCGTCATTATATGACGATGGATTCTACTGGTGATATGTTAATGGGTAGGCAAGGATCTACAATGAATGTATGTCCTGGTCAATTTAGTGTAAAAGCTGGTAAAGATTTGGAAGAAGGAGGTATTCCAGGAATATATCAAATAGCAGAGAATGGTGATATTGTTATTGGAGCACCGAAGGGAAAGGTTAGAATATATGCAGAGAATATTGAATTATTTGCTAGTGGTTCTGATGGTGAGAATGGGGTTGTGCAAATAGATGCTAACAACTCAATATTATTAAATGCACAAACTATTGAGATAAAATCAACGGTTTCTAGTAAATTCTTTTCAGAAAAAACTGTAGAAGTTATAGGTGAAAGTATACTAAATCTTTATGGTGGATTGGTCGATATGGCCGATGGAGCCACTAAAATTAAAGGGTCTAAAACTTGCGGTGGACCCGCATCTGTAAACGAGGGGCAACACAAATGAAACTAGCTGATTTATTCATAGGAAAAAGATTGTTTGTAGGATGTGGCAAACCTGCAGCACTGGGAAAGGGTGAAGAAGAAATTAGAGGATCTGCTTATATTGAAGGTCCAGTTCAAATTGGTACTGATAGTGAGTACAGTGATGTAGAAGCAACTTTAATGGTTGGGCATGAGTATAATACTGATTCAGATACTCATCCAGATAAAGCAATTAAAGCTAAAGGAAATGTTGAAATTATAGGTAATACTAATCAGGAAGGTAATACCACTCAGGATGGTAATATAACTGCCACCGATAATATAACAACAAATGCACATTTTGTTGGAGATATTACTAAAACTTCAGGAACTCCACCAGGATGTAAGTTATTTGATATTCAGCATCCATCTAAGAAGGATTATCGTCTTGCTCATGGATGTATCGAAGGTCCAGAAGCTGGTGTGTATCATAGAGGAAGAGTTAGAAATACTAATCAGATTCCATTGCCTTCTTATTGGGATGGTTTGGTAGACTTTGAAAGTATTACTGTACAACTTACACCCATAGGTGCTCATCAAAATGTTATTGTTAAAAGATGGGATCGTAAAAACATTTATCTCCAACCTCAAGGAGGAATGCCTATTGATTGTTTTTACCATATAATAGCAGAAAGAATTGATGTAGATAAATTAATTGTAGAGTATAAAGGTGAAACACCTGCGGATTATCCTGGTAATAACAGTCAATATTCTATTGCTGGATATAATTATGATGTTAGAACTTGACGAGGGGATTATAATTAGTATAGATAGTTCTAGATTTGGAGAATGGTATGGATAATGATTATTTGTCTAGATGCGTAGTAGATCCTCTCAAAAGAAAAATATATCTTTATTCTGAAGAGGGGAAAGAAAATGTAGTTGATTGTGATACTGTAGAGGAATTTATGAGTGCATTGGATTTTGTTCGTAAAACTCTAGATGAGGATACATTATCTTATGCAAATCCCCTTTGAGAAAATGCTAAATAAACCATAAGGGACTATAAGAATTAGTAAAAATGGGTCTTTCCAGATTAGATAATTTTCTCAAATCAGTTAGAGGTACTGTTATATACGTTGATCCAAACAGTCTGGATGCAACGGACAGTATTGAAAATCAGGGAAACTCGCTAACGAGACCCTTTAAAACTATTCAGAGAGCATTAGTAGAAACATCAAGATTTTCTTATCAGAAAGGATTGGATAATGATAGGTTTGATAAAACAACCATTTATGTTTATCCAGGAGAACATGTAGTAGATAATAGACCTGGTTGGATTCCTGTTGGTTCTAATACCTATAAGTTAAGAAGTGGAGAAGTATCTAATGCTTTTGGTGCTTGGGATTTAACTACAAATTATGATTTAACATCTTCAACTAATGCCCTTTATAAGTTGAATAGTGTATTTGGTGGTGTAGTTGTTCCTCGTGGATGTTCTATTGTTGGTGTAGACGTAAGAAAATGTAAAATACGTCCTAAGTATGTCCCTAATCCAGAAAGCAATCTAATTGATAGAAGTGCTATTTTTAGGATTACTGGTTCATCTTATTTTACTGGATTTCAAATATTAGATGCAGATCCTAATGGTGTTGCTTATAAAGATTTTACTACAAATAAATTTGTTCCTAATTTTTCACATCACAAATTAACTACATTTGAATTTGCTGATGGTGCTAATAACGTAGATATTGATGATTCATTTATTAGTGGTACTGATGGAGACTTTAATCGTACCGACTTGGATATGTATTATGAGAAAGTAGGTCTTGCATATGGACCTGCTTCTGGTCGTGAAATTGAACCAGATTATCCTTCAACAGGACTTGATATACAACCTAAGATTGATGAGTATCGTATTGTAGGATCTAAAGGAGTAGAGGTAGGAATTACTAGTATTCGTGCTGGTGATGGAACTACATCCGATACGACTATTACAGTTACATTAGCAGAAGCAGCAACAGCATTTGATGTTGATACTCCTATTAGAATTGAGTCTATTGGTTCTGCTGGTTATGATGGGCAATTTGTTATATCTAGAAAAGTAAATGCTACTAATATTGAATATAAAGTACAGAACTCTCCTGCAGATCCTCTTCCCTCAGTCGTTGGTTCTACTATTACGATAGCAGTAGACACTGTTACATCTGCTTCACCATATATCTTTAACTGTTCTCAGAAATCTGTTTATGGTATGAATGGTCTTCATGCTGATGGAGATAAGGCGGATGGATTTAAGTCTATGGTTTGTGCTCAGTTTACGGGTATTGGTCTACAGAAGGATAATAACGCCTTTGTGAAGTATGATGAAACTATTGGAACATACTTAGATTCTACTTCACCTGGTAATGAGAATATTCATTCCGATTCTAGGGCAAGGTTTAAACCAGACTATGCTAACTTTCATATTAAAGCATCAAATGGAGCAGTTATTCAAATAGCATCTGTATTTGCTATTGGATATGCAAAGCATTTCTTAGCTGAGACTGGTGGTGATATGAGTATCACCAACTCTAACTCTAACTTTGGTGCTCATGCTTTATATTCTAGTGGATTTAGAAAGAATGCTTATAGTAGAGATGATATTGGATATTTTACTCATATCATTCCACCAAAAGAAAATGAAAATAAAGATATATCATTAGAATTTAATTCAATTGACGTTAATAAAACTGTAGGAGTAGGTACTACTAATAGGTTATATCTTTACAATCAAACTAATTTAGAAGCACCACCTGATACTATTGTTGATGGGTATAGAGTAGGTGCAAAGAATGATGAGTTACTAAATGTTTCCTTAACTAGTGGTGGTATTTCTACTACCTATTCGGCTCGTGTTGTTATGCCGAATACTCAATTTAGTTCTAATGAAGTATCTTCTCAGAAAGAGTTTACTATAGGTAGGGCTGGAACGGCAAATAGTATTACTTCAAATACTCTAACATTTACTGAGAATCATAGTTTGATTAATGGTGAGAAAATTAGACTAGTCAGTCAGAATGGTCACATTCCTGATGGTTTAACTCATAATACTGTCTATTTTGCTATTACAACTGGATTAAATGCGGATCAAATAAAAATTGCTCAAACTTTAAATGATACTATAACAAGTCCAACAAAACCTGTTGAGATTAATAGTAATGGTGGTGTTTTAACGATTGAGAGTAGGGTATCAGATAAGAAATCTGGAGACATTGGACATCCAATACAATATGATGCAGCAAATTCTCAATGGTATACTAATGTTGCCACTGCTGCGACTGAAAGGTCTCTTTATGATATTATTGTTGGAGTTGGATCAGATGGATTAGGTTCTGCTACTCCAAGATCATTCATTACACGTAAACCAGATACTAGAACATTAGATGATACACTTTATCGTTACAGATATGTTTTATCTAAAGACTCTTCAGTAGTTGCACGTCCACCTATTGAAGGATATATTATTGAGAAATCAAGTACTTCAATTGGATCTACCGATGCAGAGGTTGCATATTTATACAGCCCTACAACAACATCTCTTTCCAATTCTACTCAATTAAGAAGTCCAAGATATATTGCTGATGCTAATTGGTCTAGTAATGTTGGAAATATTGTCACAGAGATTCCTCATGATTTAACAGTTGGTTCTAGTGTAGAAATTGTTAATATAAAAACTAGTACTAACTCTGTTGGAGTAGCAAATTCTGCATTTAATGGTACATTTACTGTTACTGGAATTAGTAGTGCAAAACAGTTTAGTATTTCTATACCAACTAATCCTGGAACATTCTCTAATGATGTTTCTGTTAGGACAACTTCCTTACCAAACTTCAAGGCAAAGAAAACTGCTGGAACATATCAGATTTATAGCACTGATGAGGTTCAAGAATATGTTCCTAGTAAACAGGATGGAATATATCATATAGCAGTTGTTAACTCTTCTAATAAACCTGCTGTTGCACCATTCTCTACAGAAAGATATACACAACCGATACAGAATCTTTATCCTCAAACTAATAGGGATAATCCTAGTTCTGATCCACAAGCAGCAGAGTCTTTTGCTCTTTCTGATCCAATCGGTCAAGTTGTTATTAATGAACCACAAAAATCTATTACTAAAGAATCTTTAAATAAGAGATTAGTTGATGTTGGAGTTGGTTTTGGTCTAACTGATGTTAAGTCTGGAACTTCTGGAACTACTCACACATTATATACTGATATTGATCATGGACTAAATCGGATAACAAATGTAGATATATTCAATGCTGGTGCTAATTATGTTGATGGAAGTTACTATAATGCAAAGTTAGTTTCTATTGGAGCATCTACTACAGGTAAATATGCAACCGCAAGAGTTACTGTAAGTAGTGGATCTGTCACCTCTGTAAAAATAATAGATGGTGGTAGTGCATATGGTATTGGTAACACTGTACACGTTACTGGTGTTACAACATCTGCAAGTAATACAAAGGCAGTTCTTAAAGTATCATCCATCTATAATAATATTGGAGATACCTTAAGTATTACAGGTCTTTCTCCTGATTCATTTAATAAGTACGATTCTCTTTACCAAGTTACTTCAGTTGGTGTTGGTAGTGATAAAGAAATTTCTGTTTCTTCTGCATCTACAATTTCATCTCCTTCTACGACTGGTATAGGTGTTACAGTTGCATCAACTGGAAATGTCAGAGTCACTGGTAATACTTTAAATGTATATTCTATTGTTTATGATGGTACAGTTGGACTTGCTACTGTTCTAACACATCAAACTCATGGTTTACAGGTTGATAATAAGATTCAGATTGGTGGAGCAGATTCTCAACTTCTTAATGGATCTTTTGTTATTAAGAAAGTTGGAACAACTACATCGTTTGTTGCGAATGTTGGAGTAAGTACAATAACACCAGTAACTACTGGTAATATGTTTGTTTATCCTACAACATATAGTTCACAGGGTGGTAACGTTGCCAAGGAGACAGAGAGTACTTCTGGTAGATTGATGCCCGAATATGCTGGTATTACCACTGTTGTTTCTGGATCTATAACAGACTCTGCTACTACGATAGGTATTACTAGTGTATCTGAATATAATTTAGATATTGGTGATTACTTGATGGTAGATAATGAAATAATGAGAGTTAAGTCTACCGTTTCAAGTGATAGTATTACGGTATTCAGAGGTCTTTTAGGAACTCTTAATAATCCACATGATTCTGGAGCAGTTGTTAGAAGAATCAAACCAAACCCAGTTGAATTCCATAGAACTTCTTTACTTCGTGCATCTGGTCACACGTTTGAATATCTTGGTTATGGTCCAGGTAACTATTCTACTGCACTTCCTGAGAGACAGGATAGAAATATTTCTCCACAAGAGGAGATATTAGCACAAGCAACCTTAACTGATGGTGGTAATGCTAACTATACAGCAATGAATGCTGATGGAAACTTATATACTAGAAACAAGAAAGTTAGTGCAGAAACAGGTCAAGAAGAAAGATTCAATACTCCAATCCCAACAGTAACAGGAGAAGATCCTGGTATTGGAGTTGGTGTTAATGTTGGATTTGGTTTAATAACACCTCAAGAGATAACAGTTAATCGTTCTCTAAGAGTTGAAGGTGGTCCTGATTCTAATATGATATCAGAGTTTGATGGTCCAGTTATCTTTAACGATAAGATTAGTTCCAACTCCCCTAAAGGAATTGAAGCTAATTCATTATTCTTACAAGGTGATCAAACAATTTCTAGAAAGTATACAGTTGGTATTTCTACTCCAACAGCAGCAGGAAACGTAGGTGATGTTGTATATAATACTTCAGTTGCTTCTGGTGGATTCTTAGGATGGGTTTACTCATCATCAAATCGTTGGGAGAAATTTAGTAAGATAGGTGCTAATGGTGCAGAACCATCTGCTGCTATTGGTATAGCAAGTGGTGGTAATTATGTTGGACTTGCCACTCAAATTAATGTTGTAGGTGCAGGTATTACAGTTAAGACTGTGCTTGATGCGACTGTTGGTATTGCTACTTTAACTCTAGATGCAAATCCAAGAGTTGCAATTTCTACAGGAACTGGAAATAATTTCACGGGTATTGCTACTCAACTTAACTTTATCGGTTATGGAGTAACAGTTAGAACTGAATATGCAGATGCTAATACTGGTATTGCTACTGTTATTATTGATTCTACTGTCGGTCTTGGTTCTACTACACAACCAGGAGGAAATACATATTCACTTCAATATAATAACAATGGATTCTTTGGTGGAGGAAACGACTTTATATATGATGGGGTGAATGTTTCTCTTGCTTCTACATCTACTAATGCACTCTTTACAGTTAAGCAATTTGGTACAGGAAATGCATTAGAGGTTCATGATTCCACTTCAACTTCTTCAGTATTTTCTATTACTGGATCTGGTTCTGTTGGTATTGGAAGTTCGGTTCCTAGTGCTAAATTAGAAGTTAATTCAGCATCTGGTGAATCAATTAGAGTTAAATCTACTAGTGGTTCTGGAAATATAGTAAGAGTTGATAAGAGTGCTAGTGATACTACACCATTTATCGTAGATACTGATGGTCGGGTAGGTGTTAACACTATAACTGCTAGAGATGCTTTAGATGTATACGGAACAGTTGCTGTTGGTAATACAGTAGCATTTTATAATGACGCAAGAACTTACTATGCTTCACTTACAGCATCTAGTACACTTGCAGAAAATGTTAGTTTAACATTGCCAACCAAAGTTGGTGCTGCAAGTAGTGTCCTTTATACTACAGGAAGTGGACAGTTAAGTTGGATTTCTATGAGTGGTATTGCCACTAACGCATTCCCTAATACCGATTCACTCGCTGAAGGATCTGCTAATTTATATTATACTGACGAAAGAGCTCAAGACACATTTGGAAGCGCAATTAATTCAGGCATTCAAACTGGTATTAAGGTAACATATAATGACACTGCAAATAGTATAAGTTTTGATGTAGGAAACCAATCACCATATCCATTCACAACAAAAGGATTCAGTATGCCTCTCTGATCAACCAGACTCAGGGATAACAAGAATATTATATGTGTTGGAAGTACTACCTCCACCATCTGTTAAACTAAAGGTGTCTCCATTTGCTAGTGCAAGTTCTGTAGGAGCACCTTCAAATCCGCCAGCATGATTGGTAAAGGCATTTTGTCCAGCTATACCTCCTAAACTTGTATTTATTGTATCAAGGAAAGCTATATTTCTACCAATTGTACAATCTGATACTAAAGTTATACTTGCACCACCACCCCATGTCATGCCACCATCAGAAGATCCTATTCTTAGAAAGTTGATAACAATTCTTACATTTTCTCCAGTGTTGTTGGTATATGCTAATGCACCAGTTCCTGATAATACTTGAGCTGCCATATCTAAACGAAATACTTTTTTATATTTATAAATAAAAAGAAAAGGGCGGAGAGTGAAACCCGATGGCTGTCAACAAGAATTTTATAGTTAAGAATGGTATTGAGGTAAAAAATAACCTCATATATGCGGATACAGATTTAAATTCAGTTGGTATTGGTACTACTATAGTACAGCACAAATTCCATGTTATTGGTGGAATAGGTGCTACTACGACAGTAATATCTGGAATTTCTACTGTAGGATCATTAAGTGTTGGGTCGAATGAAGTTATAAGTTCTGCGAGACAATTAAAAAATATTGCTAGTCTGGATACGACAACCCAGAATACGATTGAAGCAGCTACTAAAGGTAGTCCTAATGAATATGATGATTTAGTAGTAACTGGAGTTTCTACATTCAAGGCGGATGTAATTGCTGAAGATAATTTATTAGTAAGTGGTATTGCCACATTTACAGGTACACCTAATCTTCCTGGCGCAAATGTTTCAGGTGTATCTACATTTGCTGCTTTAGTTGATGCTAATGCTGGAGTGGATGTTACTGGACATTCAGAGTTAGATAATGTAAACGTATCAGGAGTATCTACATTTGCTGGTATTGGTACGTTTAGTAGTCATTTATATGTTGGTGGTAACTTAAATGTTGTTGGTGATGTTGTATATGATGAGGTAACAGGTAGAAATATTAATATTACTGGTCTTGGTACTATTGCCCAGTTTAATTCTACTAATGCAGTATTAGGAGTTGCTACTGCTACTACCTTTAGTGGTGATTTAACGGGTACTGTTAATACTGCTGCCCAACCAAACATAACTTCTTTAGGCACTATTGCACAATTAGGAGCAACTAATGCGAATGTAACGGGTGTTGGTACAGTTGCACAGTTTAATGCAACGAATGCAGTATTAGGTGTTGCTACTATTACTACTGCTAATATTACCAATCCAACTCTTGGTAATATTGCTCATCTTAATGCAACGAATGCTGTAGTTGGTGTTGCTACCTTTACGACTGCTACTATTGGTACTTTAGTTGGTGGATTGAGTGGTGTTAGTACAGAGTTTACGGGTCAGATTGGTATTCAGTCTGGTGGATTGAGAATTGGTACTGGTGTAACTCAACTTAATTTTGTTGGTTCTGGTAATACTTTCCAATATAATCCATCAACTGATACAGTAGACATCACCATTTCTGGTGGTGGTGGAGGAGGAGGTGGAGGTTCTGTTAGTATTGGACAAACTGCTCCTGTTACTCCTTCTAGTGGAGATTTATGGTTCAATATTGACATCGCAAGAACATTTGTTTATTATGATGAAGCAGCTTTAGGTGTTGGTTCTTCTGCTTTCTGGGTAGACGCATCACCATTTGAAGCAAGTGGAATGTTCCTCAGTAAGATGGGGGATAATATGTTGGCAGGACTTGGAATTACTGCTGGTACAATTTCAGCACCAGGTCTTTACTTTAATGGAGATACAAACACTGGTTTATATTCACCTGCTGCAGATCAATTTGCATTTACTGCTGGTGGAGTAGGAATTGCTACATTCCAGAGTGGTATATTAGAAGCTGGTGGTGCTAGATTTAGTTCTGGTGGAGTTACTGTTGGTGTTATAACAGCAACAAGCTTAGAAGCATCAACTAGTATGACAATAGGTGGTGCTAATGTATTAACAGATGCCGCACCTCAAGTACAGTTAGTTGCTTCAGGTACAATACCTGCAAATAAACCAGTTGTGATTAGAAATGATAATAAAGTGGGTGTTGTTACGGGTACAAACTTTGGATTTGGAGATAAAAATGCCTTCGGTACTAGTAGTAATACTTGGTCCGCTATTGCATGGGATACTGCAAATAGTAGAGTAGTTGTTGTATGGAGAGATGGTACTGGTGCTGGTAAGTGTAAGGTTGGTACAGTTACAGGAACAAGTATATCATGGGGAAGTTCTGTAGACTTTACATCTAACAATCCATATTGGCCTAGAGTTATCTTTAATAGTAATACTGGTAAAATAGTTATAGTTTATTCTGATGCTAGTGATGGCAATAGAGCAAAGTGTGTAATTGGAACAGTAAGTGGAACATCCATATCGTTTGGTTCTATAGTTACCGTAGAGTCTTCTGGAACTAACAGTTCTTATGCTCAATTTGCTCTATTTAATGTTGGGACTACAAATAAATTTATAGTTGCGTATAGAAGTGAAGGTGATTCTGATGTTGTGGTTGGTAGTATAAGTGGCACAACACCTTCATTTGGTACTGCAGGTGAAGTTACTGGAGGTAACTGGTCATTTGTAGATGGTAATTGGGATGCTTCGAGTGAGACTGGTGTGATTATTTTTTATAATTCTGGAGGTCAATTACAAGCTAAATGTATTAGTGTAAGTGGAACATCTCTTGATAGAACAGGAGATCTGGTTCAAATAACTAATGGAAACAATCAACAAGCCTATCCTACAGTAGAATATGATCCTGTAAATAAGAAAATAATGATTGCTTGGATGTCTCAAGCAGAAACAACTTCTCCTGAAAGAGGTTTAATGATTGCCAGTTGTAGTGCTTTTAATATTGGTGGTGGTACAAAGAGATCGTTGAGAGTACAATCAGTCCGAGCAATCGAAGATATTGATGCAGAGTATCTATCAAGCACATTTGACACTGTAAATAATGAAATGATTCTGGCGTATAGAGGATCTTCCTATCAAGCAGCAAGATATTTCAGAGCTAAGATAATAAGTGGAGGTATCGATGATCCTACAAGTTCTTTAGGTATTGGTAATACTTTTGGTGGATACGCGGAAATTGCAGTTACAACTCCAGTTGGTTTTGCAGGATCTTATCCTATGTCATATTACAGTAGTATGGCATTTGATCCTACAGGAAAGAAAGTCTTTGTTGGATTCCCCTATTATTATGAGACTGGTCAAGCAAATGCAGTTACTGGTGCTGTATGGGTTGCTAATATTGCAGATAGTAATTTAACGTCAGAAAATTTCTTAGGATTCTCTAAAGCTTCCTATACTGATGGACAGACAGCAACTATTAGCCTTTCTGGAGCAGTAAATACGAGTCAGGTAGGATTATCTACTACGAAAAATTATTATGTATTACCTGATGCTTCGTTAACTAATAGTCCTTCTGTAAGTGGACAGTTCTTTAATGACCCAGAAGGAAAATATGGGTATATTTCTGCTGGTATTGCATTGTCAGCTACTAGTCTCTTGATTAAAACCTAGTTCTAAGATATAATTTTATATTATGAGTTATTATGATACCACAATTAATTAATGAGTTGTATGATGCAAAGGAATTTGCTGCAGTACAAAAACTTGCTATTGCTTATTTGAATTATGAGGAAGATGATCAAATTCTAGGTCTTTTAGCTGGAACCTACTATGAAGATAAGAAGTTTGATAAAACTTTAGAATGTTTGGATAAATTACCAGAAACACCTTATCTTCTTATTAACAAAGCTAGTTGTTTATATTTTTTACATAGAGCACCTGAAGCGGAAGAGATTATGAGATCTCTTCCGACACTTGATGATGGGCATAAAATAGATTTGTCTTTATATTTAAATGCACAAGGTAAATTTGATGAATCTAGAGAAGTTTTAGCACCGATTGCAGATACCAATGTAAGAGCATCATTTAATTATGGATGGTATCTATTAGCAGAAGATAAATTGCAAGAAGGATATAAGTATATTCGTGCAGGTGCGATAGATGAATTAAGAGTATGGGGTCATGAGTGGATATTGAGAAAGGATTATAATATAGGTGAACAGTATAGGTGGAATGGTGAGACAGTAGATACCATTGCTTTTTATCTTGAAGGGGGTATGGGTGATGGAATGATATTTGTTCGTTATGTAGAAAATTTTAAAAAATATTGTAAGACAGTAAAGATATTTGCTCCTAAATCATTAATACCTTTATTAGAAGAATGTGGATATGAGAATGTATATACACCTGAATATATTACAAAGACTGGTTGGGATAAGTATGTTCCTGCTATGTCTGCCCCATATTTTCTAGGGTTAAATCATCCTCGTGAAGGAGTAACTTTCCCATATTTAAAGAGGAAAGCAAATCCCGTTGATGAGATGAATAGGATTGCTAATGGTAAGAAAAAGATATGTATTCGATGGAGAGGTAATCCTCAATTCGAACATGAACAATTTAGGAGTGTTCCTGTTGAGGGTTTATTGGGACTTGAGAAGTATGGACAATTGTTTTCGTTGCAAATAGAGGATAGTAATCTTCCTAAGAATGCAAATGTATGGGATCTTTCTCATTTGATTCATGATTGGCGTGATACGTATGATGTTATTGCTGAGTCTGATTTAGTAGTTACATCATGTACTGCAGTTGCACATCTTGCTGGTGCAATGGGGGCAAAGGTTGTTGTTCTTCCTCCTTTAGTGCCATATATAACGTGGAATGTTAAAGAAAATACTTGGTATCCTGATAATGTTGTCGTTATTCAACAAATGGAGTATAATGGTTGGGATAAGACGATTGAAAAATTACATGATTTTATGAAAGATTTCTAATGAAAAGAGCTATACTTACATATTATAATGATGCTATAGATAAAAACCTTTTATTTTTACATCAAAGAGTATTACAGAAATATAATACTGTTGCAGATTATAAACCATTATTCTGTAAAGTAGGAGAAGATCAAATAATACATTATCAAGCATTAGATTATGGTGCATCTGCTTTATTTGAAGAAGGATATGATAGTGTACTATTTTTAGATGTTGATTGTATACCATTAAATTCTTATGCATTAGATTATATCTTTACACAAGCAGAGAAGAATATTATAATTGGTAATGCTCAACGATCTATGCACATTGATAATGATGAGCATATGTTTGTCGGATCTTCATGTTTCTGTATAAACAGAACCAACTATGATAAGTTTGGTAGAAGATCATTTGCTCCTGATCATATCAAAGCAGATACGTGTGAATATTATACTTATGATGCAGAGGAGCAAGGAGTAGAAGTTGAGATATTCATGCCAAAATCTTACATCAGAGATCCTTTTGGTGGTAAATGGAATCTTGGGAAGGATCGTGGTAGTTATGGCATTGGAACTACATTTGAAAATTCTTTAGGTGTTGAGATGTTCTTTCATTTATTTTCTAGTCGAGAAAATGTATATAATACTTACTTTTATGATAAGTGTGAGGAGATATTAAAATGAATTATTATAATTCTTATGATATGGATGTGGGGGCAACTTATATTATCTCTATTAAGGGTAATGAGGTTTCTGAGAAACTTACTCAACAATGTTTTGAATCATGTAAGAAAGTAGGTCAACCTAATGTTATAATTGTGCCTGGTTTTGATGCTACAAATTCTCCTATATCGACTCAAGATCATAAGCTCGGAAAACCAATAGGGGAGATAGGAACTATTAAGGTTCCTGAAGCTTTAAAAGACCAAGCATTTCTTAATTTTTTAAGATTGCGTAGATCTGATTTATTAATGACTCAGATTGCATGTTTCCTTTCTCACTATTCGTTGTGGTGTCTATGTTTATCTCAGGATAAACCAATTGTTATTTTAGAACATGATGCTGTTATGATTAAACCATATCTTAGGCATAGTTATTATAATAATATTGTTTATTTGGGAGGTAGTGAGCAAGTAGATGGAAGTATGCCTGTGGATGATACTATTCCTCCACATGCAACAGACCATAAAGGACTGGATAGATTTATTTGTAGAGCACATGCTTATTCTATTGATCCTGCTATTGCAAAGAACTTGGTTGCATATAGTATTAATCATGGTATAATAACCACTGCAGATGCAATGATAAGATCCGATATGTTTGGGATAGTTCAAGATGATCTTTATGCATACGAAGATAATTATGGGTTATCGACAATTAGAGAAGATGGAACTGCATTAACTGAATATAAATGAAAAAGGTAATACACGTACTCAATATTAATAATTTCTTTCCAGAACTTTTTAGGATAACATATCCTACTATTAGAGCATATGCAGAGAAGAATGGATATATTATCAATATGATAACAGAGAGAAAGTTTCCCAATTATCCTATCACTTATGAGAAGATGCAAGTCTATGAGGATGGTAAAGATAATCAGATGAATGTTTTAGTTGATGCTGACATGTTACTTCATCCAAACTTACCAGACTTTGAAACTTTTTTATCTGAGGATGCAGTTGCTTTTAATTATGGTTATAATATTAGTGAAAAATATTATACTAATAGAATAAAGTATTTTGTGCGAGATGGTAGAGACGTTGGAATTGCTACTAATCTTGTTGTTTCGTCACAATTAACTCATGATATTTGGGAACCATTGCCACTCACACCTGAACAAATTTCTGACTTAGCAGTTCCTAATGATGAGGAACCAAATGAATGGAACCGTGGGTGGGGTCATTATGCTGATGAGTTTGCTTTATCATATAATCTGGCAAAGTATGGTTTAAAGTATCAAGGAGTTCTTGGTTCTGGTCCGCAACATGATTATGCTATTCATGTTGGCACTGGTGATAAAGAAAAGTCTATAAGAATAGCAAAGGAAACAATGGTGAAATGGAGTAAGTTGTGAAGATAGCAATTTTCTATCACTTATACCAGACCGAACTGTCTGGTCTAATATATCAACAACAGATGCACAGATTACATGCATCTGGATTGATGGATGCGTGTGATTTTATTCATATTGGTGTTGTAGGTGAGCATGAATTATTCTCCCGACCAAAAAAAGCACAAGTTCTTTATAATAGAAGATTAACTAAGGATGAGGGTGAGACGGTAGAGTCTGTATATAGATTTTGTAAGTTGAATCCTAATTATAAAGTATTATTCTTTCATGCAAAGGGAGCAAGTAGACAATTTGTTCCTCAACTTCATGCATGGAGAATGTTTTTAGAGTATATTGTTATTGATAGATGGAAAGAATGTATCAAAAAATTAAAAACCTATGATGCAGTGGGAGCTAAGTTGAGGATGCATCCTTCACCTCATTTTAGTGGTAATTTTTGGTGGGCTAATGCAGACTATGTGGCAACATTAGATGAGAGTTTTTTATATACTGATGGAGAACATGGTAAAATTGATAGAGAGTTGATGATTGGTACTGGAGATAGGTTTGATCCTTGTGATATGCATCATGTACATAAGGAGATGAATATGTATGATAAAATATTTACAGAAGACAATTATATATGATTAATCAACTCAAATTAAAAAGTGAGTTTACTTCAGGAAAACCATTTCATCATGCAGTTATAGATAATTTTTTTGATGAAGAGACTGCTATATCATTAAGTCGTGAGTTTCCTGATTATAATTCTGATGTGTGGTATGTATATAATAATCCATTAGAGAATAAAAAAACATGTAACGTATGGAACTTGTTTCCTAGAAATTTATACTCTACATTTTCTTATTTAAATTCTTCTTCATTTATATCTAAGTTAAAAAAAATTACTGGTATTAAGAAACTATATCCTGATATTGGTTTGCATGGAGGAGGGTTGCATATACATGGAAAAGGTGGTAAACTTAACATACATCTTGATTATTCTATACATCCTAAGTTAAAATTACAACGTAAGTTAAATCTTATTGTTTACTTGGGAGAAAATTGGGATCCATCTTGGAAAGGTCAATTAGAATTCTGGTCACCAGATAGAAAACAATGTGTAACTTCTATTGATACCTTGTTTAATCGTGCTGTAATTTTTGATACGACGCAAAACTCATATCATGGATTACCTACTCCTCTAGAGTGTCCTGAAGGGTGTTACAGAAAGAGTATAGCAGTCTATTATCTAACCGATCCTGTAAAGAATTGTCCTATAAATTCAAAGGCAATTTATATTCCTACTGAGGAACAGAAAGATGATCCTAATATAAATGAAATCATTAATAAGAGGGCAAGTATGGTAACTGTAGACGAGGTTTATCGTGTCTAAAACTGTATGGTGTAATGGTACGTTTGATATCCTACATCCTGGTCACATTCAACTCTTTAAGGTTGCAAGGTCACTAGGTGATAGAGTTATTGTTGCCACGGATACTGATGAGAAGATAAAGAAAGATAAGGGGGATAATCGACCTGTCAACGATCTTTGTTTTAGAGTAGCAATGCTTGAAGCAATTAAATATATTGATGTTGTGTTGACATTTAATGACAGAAAAGAACTAGAGGGGTTGATTCAATTATATCAACCTGATATACTATTATTAGGTGATGATTGGAGATATGGTGATGTAGTAGGTAGAGAATATGGTAAGGAAGTTAGATTCCTTCCAAGAGTGGGAGGTTATGCAAGCAGTAACACAATTAAAAGGATTCATAACTTATGAAAATATTGTTAATTGGTGATAGTTGTATAGACAAATATGTTTATGGTGATGCCAAACGGTTGAGTCCAGAAGCACCTGTTCCTGTGTTAAATTATATTAGGACAACTAAAACAGAGGGAATGGCATGGAATGTTTTTAATAATCTAAAAGCTTTTGGTGCTGAAGTTGATATGATTACTCAAGAGGAGAAGATTGTAAAGACTAGATACATTGATAAGAAATCAAATCAACAAATTCTTCGTGTTGATGAAGAATATGAGGTTGAAGAATTAAAGTTTGAAAAACCAGAAAATAATTATGATGCTCTTGTCATATCAGATTATAATAAAGGATTCATAACACAAGAGAAATTATTTGAGATAGTTTATTCGTTTCAAGGTCCAGTATTTGTTGACACTAAAAAGCAAGAAATACCTCATGGATGTTTTACTAAAGTAAATGATATTGAATATGAAAATTTAAAAACACCAACAGATAGGTTGATTATAACTAGAGGTGGGAAAGGTGCAGAGTATCAAGGTAAGTTATATCCAGCAGAGAAAGTAAATGTCTTTGATGTTGCTGGTGCAGGAGATACTTTCCTTGCAGCATTAGTTGTTGGTTATATACAATCCAAATCAATACAGACTGCAATCCCTCTTGCTAATAAAGCAGCAGCAATTGCTGTATCACATGCAGGAACTTATGTATTAACAAAGGAGGATATAGATGAGATATTGTATTGATATTGATGGTACGATTTGTACTCCTACTGTTGGTAGGGATTACCATAAAGCAGAACCTTGGCAAGATCGTATTACAAAAATAAATAAGTTATATGATGAAGGTCATTATATTATCTACTTCACTGCAAGAGCAATGGGTAGATTTTCTGATAAACCTCATTCTATTGCATCTGTATCAGCAGAGGCAGTTTTATTTGATCTTACAAAACAACAATTAGATGATTGGGGTTGTAAGTACAATGAATTAATTATGGGTAAACCTCATGCAGATTTATTCATAGATGACAAAGGAATCAACTGTGATGACTTCTTCAGAAATTAAATATGTAAAAAAAGGATGGGGATTTGAGAAATGGATTGCCAATTCTCCTGAATATTGTGGTAAGCTTTTGTTTATTAGGGAGAACAAGAGATGTTCGTGGCACTATCATAAATTAAAAGATGAAACATTTTATATTCAGTCAGGTATGGTTCATTTGTTTTATGGAGAAACAGATGATCTTTCAAAAGCAAAGAGTACTATATTAGAACCTGGAGATAAATTTTATGTTTATAGAGGATTGAGGCATCAAATGATTGCATTAGAAGATACAGAACTATTTGAGTTTTCTACTCAACATTTTGATGAAGATTCGTACAGAGTATTTAAAGGTGATTAACTATGATTATACTAACAGGTGATGAAGGTTTTATAGGGAAAAAGTTCCTTGAAAAACTATCAGGAAAAGAAGTAATTAAAGTTGAAAAGAGGAACAGTTGGCACTTTCGTAGTTTTAATGAGTGGGATAAAGTAGAACTCATATTACATCAAGGTGCTATCTCTGATACTACATGCACTAATTTAAAAGCAATCAATCATTTCAATGTTGAGTTTAGTCAATGGTTATTTGAGCAAGCAATAAGATATCAAATACCAGTTAAGTATGCATCATCAGCATCAGTGTATGGTCATCTTAATAAAGAGAACTTAATCAATCCTCTTAACTACTATGCCATATCCAAAGTTATTATGGACTATTGGGTTCTGGACAACATGGATAGATTTGAATTAGTACAAGGATTTAGATACTTCAATGTCTATGGAGAAGGTGAAGATCATAAGGAGGATCAAGCAAGTCCTGTTCATAAATTTACTAAACAAATTAAAGAGACAGGAACACTCAAATTATTTAAGGGGTCTGATAGATATCTTAGAGATTTTATATGTGTAGATGATGTTGTTGATATTGTATTGAATAATGATAAACCATCAGGTATCTATGACTTAGGTACAAGTAATCCTATTAGTTTCCAAGAAGTAGGAGAACTAGTAGCAAAGAAATATAATGGTACTATAGAATATATTCCATTCCCAGAACATTTAGAAGGTAAATATCAAGAATATACTCGTGCTAAGAAAGAATGGGGTAGTTATAAGTTCAAAACAGTGGAGGATTATATTAAAGATAAATAAGAAAAGCAAGCCTTAAATATAAATTGATAAATGGCTAAGTTACCAAGAGCACAATTAGTAGACACTTCAGTTGCAGGACATATAGAGTTTGGTGGTGGAATTAATATAACTGGAGTTGTAACTGCTACTGGTTTTGAAGGAAATACTACGGGTACAGCTACTAATTTGACGGGTAGTCCTAATGTAGTTGGTGCTATTGTAACAGCAACCACATATAGAGGAAGTGGATCTGGAATAACAGGATTGGCAGGAACATCATATATTGGACAAACTACTTCTTTTACATCTGCAGCAACATATACGATTGATTTATCTAAAGGAAATGTAGTTCATATTGAGGATGGTGGTTTTAATGGAACTGCTACAGTAGGATTTTCTAATACTACTACTGGAAGTGGTGAGGTAAGAATTGTTAGAAAACCTATATGTGCTTCATGCAACTGTGAAATATATCTTAATTGGCCTTCAAATATTACTTGGGAAGGAAATGGACAAAAACCTGATAGTATTTTTAATCCAAGATGTAATAATCTCCAAGAAATAACTTTACTTACTACAGATTCTGGTGCAAGTTGGTATGGAAGTGAAACAGTTCGTTCAAATCCAAGCACTAGTAATGTGTGGGCATGGGGATGGCAATATCAGAATGGAGTGTGGGGATCAGGTGGATATAATTACACCTGCTGCAACTGCGATAAGGTTTCGTCACCAGTTTCTATTGGAGCTTCATGGATGAGTGGTGGTAATCCATACTCAGACTTTAAAGATATACAATTTGGAAATTATTATGCTTTAGGTCTTAAACAGAATGGAACATTATGGTCATGGGGGATGAGTCAGAATGGAGTTCTTGGAACGAATGTACCTAGTTCTTGTAGTAGATCATCACCAGTTCAGATAGGAATTGATAGTGATTGGCAATCTCTTGGTAATACAAATGCAGGAGTAGCAGGTGTAGCGGGAGCAATTAAAGAGAATGGAACAATGTGGATATGGGGTGATAATGGAAGTGGAAATATAGGAAATAATACAACTTGCTCATATTCAATACCAATTCAAATATGCCATTGCCTCACCTATAAATGGAAATGTCTTTCGTTTAGTTCAGATGGTGCTCTTGCTATGGATTGCGATGACATTTTGTGGGGATTTGGTAGGAATTGGCAAGCACAAAGATCAGCAGGTCAACTTGGGACTAGTATTAATAATAAGTCTGCTCCAGCTAAAGTTTGTGCTTCTAGTTTTAAATGGAAAGCTATTACAATGATGCAATCAGGTTCAATGGGAGTTAAATGTGATGGAACATTATGGGCATGGGGTTGTGGTGCTTATGGTCAACTAGCAATCGATTGCAAGTCAGGAGGACAAGCTGGATTTCCTTGTTCTCCTAGACAAGTAGGAAGTGATACTGATTGGCAGTGTGTTTGGGGTGGAGAATATAATGGTGCAGGATTAAGAGGAAACCAATTATATATGTGGGGATCTGGATCTTATGGAAACTTAGGTGATAATACTATAACTACACGTTCCTCACCAGTAGCAACGTTAGGTAATTTTCATTGTAATCTACGATGCGTTCATTTTGCAGCAGATACCGTAGGGGCAGTAGATTGTTGCGGAAGATTGTGGGTATGGGGAGCTAATCAAGATGGTAAGCTTGGTATGAATTGTCATTGCACAAACAAAATTTATTCTTCACCAGTTCAGATCATGTGTGATAAGAAATTTGGTGCAATTACTGGTGGTATGTGCCAGTTTACGGCCATTTCAATAACTTGCTAAATATTTAAAAATAATATTCTAATGAGTCAAAAGAAGGCACAATTAATAGACCCTAATGAAACTTTTACTGCTACTAGCATAAAGGTTAATTCTGGAGTGGTTTCTGCTACTTCTTTTGCTGGAAATTTAACGGGTAATGTTGGAGGATTAGTTGCTGCAGCTAGTTCTTCTGTAGTAAGTGTAGGTGTTATAACTGCGACTGATTTTCGAGGAGATGGAACTAATTTAACTAATATGCCATCAGTACCTGCTTTAGTGGGTCAGACTACAGTAACATCAGGAGCAACACATACACTTGATATATCAAAGGGTAATGTAGTATTTTTTAAACCATTACATGATTCTACAGTTTCATTTGCTAATACAGGTCAGACTAGGACCATGCAAATAGAAATGGAGATTAAACTTCCAACGGAAGGTAAAACAATAACTTGGCCAGCAAATGTGATTTGGGGTGATGTATATGCTCCAACTTCACCTCCTGGTATAGTATCTAATACTTCACAAGATGCTAAACAAATATT
>VTLG01003385.1_pt1 | contig 38314 bp, 23 predicted proteins | sample 4694571 | NCBI WGS metagenome assembly VTLG01 (sample SAMN12604809, study PRJNA352737) | marine metagenome | biome: ENVO:00000447; feature: ENVO:00000209|ENVO:00000569|ENVO:01000036; material: ENVO:00002151; isolation source: viral sequences binned using virsorter ...
CGGAAATTGAAATTGTTCAAAAGGCTATGGGATTTAGATTTCCAGCAAAGATTCATTTTGATCAAATGATTCTATCCGATGAAGCAGCAGAAAAGACTCTGTTGATTCAATTGGCAGATAGAAACATTGTTAGCGATGAAACCATTGTAGAAAGATTCGGTGAGCTTCCAGAGATCGAAAAGATCAGGGTTAAGAGAGAGGCAAGAAGTAGAAACATGGAAACTTTGCCATCTAAAGCCAGCCCATATCACAATCCGCAACACAGAGAAGATTTGGAGAAAATTGCTTTGGGTAAAGATACGGTTGCTCCACACGATCTCGGTATAATTCCAGCCGACGAAGCCGGGGATCATCCTCTTACCATGCCTGCTGACCGGCCAAAATATGATAAGGCAGAGGAAGAAAGAAAGCTCAAGGAAGAGAGAGATTTTCAAATGCAGCAGAAGCAGAAGCCTGTTGGTCGGCCCGAAGACGGCAGACCGAGAAATTCTAAAGACCAGCAAAAAAGAAAGCAAAAAGAAGTTAAACCGAGAACTAGCGCTGATCTAGTTAATATTATTTTATGGGCTAACGATGCTCAGAAAAAAATTGCTGATCTCATAACTCCAGCCCTCCTTTCTCACTACGACAAAAAAAATGTACGCAGTTTAACTAAGTCTCAAATGGATGAACTAGAATATATTAAGCTGTGCGTTTTGTGCGGCATGCAGCCGTATATGGAGGTAGATCCAACGGTCGTTAAGGAATTGTTGGACGATGGTACTCCCATTACCGCAGAAATGACATCCGCCTGTAAAAATCTAAAGCAGGATTTTGTGGAGTTGAATGAAAAGCAGCCCTCTATAGAAGAAATGCGTCAAATTCAATCGTCTGCTTATGCCATCTCTATGGAAAATAAGTGAAAAAAAGTGATTTTTTTCAAATGTGGTGTATATTTTTTGTAGAGGTAATACAAAATGAATATATATCCCAAAGAAATAGCGGATGGCCTTGAGTCATCTTTAGCAAAAGCTGGTGCAATTAGTTACGCATCTGTTGCATGTGCTTATGTTCCTTCTGAGGAACAGGTGGAGAGGGCAAAACTTCTGGCTACTAAGTCACAGGGGAAAAGTAATTTAAATCAGGTTGATTTATATTATCTAAATTCTGTGCTAGTTTCTACCGGCTGGAATAAAAACGACGATGTCTTTGACATTGCAGAAACTTGGGCCGCAAGAAATACTCCAGAAGATAAACAGTTTAACTTTATGCACGATGAATCGGATATCATCGGGCATATTACCGCAAACGTTGTTACTGATTTTGAGGGCAATGTTATCAGTGACGACCAAACCGAAGTTCCAGAGTCCTTCAATATTGTAACAAGCGCAGTGCTATACAATAGTTGGAGTGATCCAGAATTAAAAGAACGCATGGAAAGGCTTATCGCTGAAATTGAAGATGGTAAATGGTTTGTATCCATGGAATGCTTATTTAATAATTTTGATTACGCTGTAGTTTCTCCCGAAGGTAACAACCAGATTGTCCAGAGAGACGAGGCTTCAGCATTTTTGACTAAACATTTGAGGGCTTATGGTGGTACTGGTGAGTATGAAGGCTACAAAGTGGGGCGTATGCTGAGAAATATTTCATTTTCTGGTAAGGGCTTAGTAAATAATCCGGCTAATCCAAGAAGCATCATACTTTCTAATACAACCAATCCTTTTCAAAACTCTAAAGCAACGCTTATTAGTGACACTAATATCAAGGAGATTAATATGTCCGACGATAGTTTGCGAACGCAGGTGGACGAGCTAAAGGCTGAACTTGCTGGTGCAAGGGAAGCTGCGGAATCCGCCAAAAAAGAAATTCTTGCAAAACAAGAAGAAGAAGTTAAGGCTCAGGTAGAAGCTTTTGAAGCTACTATTTCTGAAAAAGATGAAGCTGCTGCCGCTCTTGAAGCACAGCTTACAGAAGCTACTGAGAAGACTGAAGCTCTAGAAGCCGAAGTCACTCAGAAGCAAGAAGAGCTTACAGAAGCTCTAGCGAAGATTGAGGCTCACGAAGTCGAAATTAAGCTAGCTGCCCGTAAGGCTGCTCTGGTCGAAGCTGGTGCAGAAGAAGTAGAGGAAATCATCGAAAAGTTTGCTAGCGCAGACGACGAAATGTTCGATGAAATTGTTGCTCTACTAACTGCAAAGTGGAATGACAAGAAGAAGAATGAAGAAGACGATGAAGAAAAAGATGAAGCTTCGGTCGTCGAAACTGTTTCTGACGAGGAGATTGATGAAGCAGAAGCTACTGCTGACTCCTTAGAAGAAGTTGAAGAAAGCGCTGAAGAGATCGCCCTAGCAGACACTGTTGAAGACGACTCTGTCGTTTCGGCAAGATCTACTGCTAGTGAGTGGTTGGAGAGCAACGTTCTTCGTTCAACAGCTAACTTAGACAATAACTAATAAGGAGTAAACAATATCATGGCTCTTAAATCAGACAGACATGAACTACAGACCGATATCAGTTTCTTTATGGATGAAGCTGCTACCAGAGGCGGTGTTGTAAGTCACGGTTCGACCACTGGTTCTGGTGCTGCTATGGATCAGGGTAAAGCTGTAGTAACCTACGCCGCTGTACCTTCAGGCAAGGTCGCTGTTGGCCTACTGCTCAACGACATGGTTGATATCGACCTCACCCGCCAGCACGTTAACTGGCACAAGGATGAGATCGCTAGGGGTGGCAAGGTTACCCTGCTAACCAGAGGTTGGGTTGTAACTAGTAGCATTGAAGGCACTGCTCCCAGTGCTGGAGATCCTGCTTATCTAGCTCACAGTGGTAATCTCGCTGCGTCAGACTTGTCTAACGACGACACCGATGCTGATGGTTCAACAAGAGTTGTTGGCCGATTCTTGTCCGGTGCTGACGAAGATGATTACTATAAGGTAGCTATCGACCTTCCTAACAACAATGTCTAATCAGCTTCTAAGCTAAGGAGATAAAACGATATGGGTACTAACATGAACAGACCCGACGAAAAGTTTATCGAACTGCTAAAACTTTCTGGCAGTTCAGAGAAAGGCGTAGCTTTAGATGCCCAACGAGAAATTGCGAAGGCTCTAGAGCTACCTCTACGTAAGGGCGTCCTTCTAGGTGATGTGGTTACAAGCATTTTTGAAACCATCGCTATGGAACCCGGAACCACCACAGAGTTCCCCTTGGATCTCTTGGCTCCCGGTGAAGAAGACCAGTACGTTGCCTACACCAATCCCGGCCACGGACGTATTCCAGAACGTCACGTCGAAGGCGATTATGTCATGGTCCCGACCTATGGCATTAGTTCTTCGATTGATTTTCTTCTGCGATATGCTCGTGAGGCTCGCTGGGACGTTGTTGGCCGTGCGCTACAGGTACTTGAAGCCTCATTCGTTAAGAAGATTAACGATGATGGCTGGCACACCCTTCTAGCCGCTGCTGTGGACCGCAACATTTTGGTTTACGACAGTGACGCTGCGGCTGGCCAGTTTACTAAGAGACTAGTTTCTCTTATGAAGACTGTCATGCGTCGTAACGGCGGTGGGAACACGGCCTCAGTGAACCGTGGTCGCTTGACCGATATGTTCCTGAGTCCCGAAGGTCTTGAAGATATCCGTAACTGGGGCATCGATCAGGTAGACGAAGTAACTCGTCGCGAGATCTATGTATCTGCCGATGATGGCGCGCCTCTTACGAGAATCTTCGGTGTTAATCTTCACGATCTCGATGAGTTCGGTGAAGGTCAAGAATACCAGCTATTCTTTGACGTTGACCTAGCCGGTGGGCTACAGTCAGCCGACAAGGAATTGGTCATTGGTCTTGATCTTGGCGCGAACGACAGTTTCATCATGCCGATGAAGCAGGAAATCCAGATCTTTGAAGATGACACTCTTCACCGTCAGCAACGACAGGGTTACTACGGTTGGGCCGAAATGGGCTTCGCAGTCCTAGATAACCGCAGAGTTATCGCGGCGTCCTTCTAAGAAGCTCGCTTGCTGACATAAGAAGCCGCCTCCTTGATAAAAGGGGGCGGTTTTTTTTATAAACGGTGTATAATACTTTAGGAATCATTTCTATTGCAATGGAATTGATGCAGGCAATTTATATATACTCGCAATATACTGGGAGATGTGATGGCTCTTAAAGTAGTTGACAGAGTAAAAGAAACTACCACAACAACCGGTACGGGAACTGTAAATTTAGCTGGTGCGGCTACTGGTTTTAGAACATTCGTAGCGGGTGTTGGTGATGGTAACACTACATACTATGCAATTACAGATGCTAATGGTACTGCGTGGGAAGTTGGTCTAGGCACAGTCACTGATGCTTCCCCAGACACGCTGGCTAGAACAACCCTTCTTGCCAGTAGCACTGGTAGTAAAATTAGTCTTAGTAGTGGTACGCATACAGTATTTGCCACCTATCCGGGCAGTAAAGCTGTTTTTACAGATGCCGATGGTCACATTGTTCCTCTGTCAGATGATGCGGTTGATCTAGGAACTTCTTCAGTAGAATTTAGAAATGCCTATTTTGACGGCACCGTTACTTCAGATGCTTTTGCGGGTCCGCTTACTGGCGATGTAACAGGAAATGCTGATACCGCTACAACTTCCACAAACATTACAGCCTCGGCTAACAACTCAACAGACGAAACAGTTTATCCAACTTTTGTTGACGGCGCTACTGGCACTCAGGGAATCGAAACAGATACGGGTCTCACCTATAATCCCAGCACCGGCACTTTTACTTCTACTGTATTTGTTGGAGCTTTGACAGGTAATGCCAGCGGTAGTTCTGGTAGCTGTACGGGCAACGCGGCGACAGCGACAGCTTTGGAGACCGCTAGAACTATCAACGGAACTTCGTTTGATGGTACTGCTAATATAACTATAACTGCGGCAGGTAGTACTTTATCTGATACTGTTACGGTTGCTAAGGGTGGTACTGGGGCTACTACCCTAAACAATCTTATAACCCTCGGGACTCACACTACTGGCAACTATGTAGCTACTATTGCTGGTACATCTAATGAGATTGAGGTTAGTGGGTCTGGAAGCGAAACGGCTACTATAACTATAGGACTTCCAGACGACGTAACCATTGCGGGGGACTTAACTGTTAACGGAGATACCGTCACAGTTAATACGGCCACTCTTAGTGTTGAAGACCCGTTAATTATATTGGCCAGTGGAAATAACGCAGCCGACAGTGTTGACATTGGTTTCTATGGTCTTTACGACACTTCTGGTAGCCAAGATCTTTATGCGGGACTATTTAGAGACGCTAATGACTCTGGTAAGTTTAAGCTCTTTAAAGACTTACAAGCTGCACCAACAACAACCGTCAATGTTTCAGGAACAGGTTATGCCGTAGCTACTCTGGTTGCCAATATAGAAGGGGATGTCACCGGCGACGTAACTGGAAACGCTGATACGGCAACATTAGCTACCAGTTTTACTGCGTCTGCAAATAACAGCACAGATGAAACCGTGTACCCAGTTTTTGTAGACGGGGCAACTGGAACACAGGGCGCTGAAACTGATACTGGGTTTACCTATAATCCAAGCTCTGGGTTACTCACTATTGCTGGTGAGCTTGATGCTGGGTCACTAGATATATCGGGTAACGCTGATATTGACGGAACTTTAGAGGCAGATGCTTATACTGTGGATGGAGTGGCTCTTAATGAGTACATTGCTGATACTGTTGGGGCAATGGTTGGGTCTAACACAGAAACAAATATTACAGTTACTTATGAAGATGGCGATAATACTTTAGATTTCGTAATAGGTACTCTTAATCAAGATACAACAGGCACTGCTGATAACATTACGGTTTCAGCTAATGATTCTACAGATGAAACAGTTTATCCTATATTTGTAGATGGTGCCACTGGAAGTCAGGGAGCAGAAAGTGATACAGGGTTCACATACAATCCTTCTAGTGGTCTTTTAACAATCTCAGGAGAGTTAGATGCAGGGTCACTTGATATTTCAGGTAATGCTGACATAGATGGTACTTTAGAAGCTGACGCAATCACAGTTGATGGGGTAGCCCTTAATGAATATATTGCTGACACTGTAGGAGCTATGGTTGGCAGCAACACTGAGACAAACATAGCTGTTACTTATGAAGATGGTGACAATACTCTTGATTTTGTTATTGGAACCCTTAATCAAGACACAACTGGGACCGCAGACAATTTTACTGTAAGTGCCAACAACAGCACTGACGAAACTGTGTACCCTGTATTTGTGGATGGTGCGACCGGTTCACAAGGGGCTGAAACAGACACGGGGCTAACGTATAATCCAAGTAGTGGGCTTCTTACGGCTGCTGCGTTTAGCGGGCCGTTGACCGGTAATGTTACGGGTAACGCTAGCGGAACTGCTGCTACTGTTACTGGTGGCACTCAGGCTGCTATTACGTCTGCTGCAAACTTGGTGACCGTTGGGACTATTGGCACGGGCGTATGGCAGGGCACAGCCGTTGCTTTAGCGTATGGTGGTACTGGACTTGTTGGTGCGACAGATGGAAAAATAGTTGTTGCGGATGGTTCTGGCGCTCCGGTTGCGGTACAAGCATTTACCGCTAATGATGGTACGCTTAAGCATGAAGTCGGTGGAATAGAGGCTGACATATCTGGTATTGCCGTAGGTGATATACTAGCAGGAACTGGTTCTGGAGCAATTGGCATTGTCACCTCTACCGGACATAGCGACGGTGACGTTCTTACCCTACAGGCCGATGGAACTGCCGATTGGGAAACTGCTAGTAGCGGTGGAATGACAGCGTTTATCCTCGAAGATGATGATGGAACTGAAGTTTCTATTTCCAATGCCGAGGAAATTAAATTCATTGGCTCCGGCATTACCACCAATTGGACGGATACCACTCCCGGTAGTGATGGTGATCCGTTCGATATGACGTTTACTGTTGATGCGGATCAGACTGGAATCACTTCTATCTTGGCTACCGACCTTAAGATTGGCGAGGATGACCAAACAAAAATCGACTTTGAAACCGCCGACGAAATTCATTTTTATGCGGCTAGTGTCGAACAGGTATATCTTGGCGATAATATTTTTGGCCCACAATCTGATAGCGATGTTGATCTAGGAACTACCGGAGTTAGATGGAAAGACGCTTTTGTCGATTCAATTACAGTAACTGGTGAAATAGACGGAGCTTCATTAGATATTTCAGGTAACGCGGATATTGACGGAACTTTGGAAGCAGATGCAATCACTATCGGCGGAACTAATGTAGTTACAGGTAGTTTAATAACAACTCTGGGAACTGTAAGTGCTGGAGTTTGGCAAGGAACTGCCATTGCCTCCTCATACATTGCTGCCGACGCCATCGATGGCAGTAAACTCGCTGACAACGCTGTTAATAGCGAACATTATACAGATGGTTCTATTGATACCGCTCATATAGGCGATCTACAGGTAACGACCGCAAAGATAGCAGCAGACGCTATAACAGGCGCGAAGATAGCCGATGATACAATAGATTCAGAACACTATGCAGCAGCTTCAATTGACAATGAACATCTAGCTGATGATGCAGTTGGAACTGCTGAAATTGCTGATGATGCTATTACTTCGGCTTTAATAGCTGATGATGCAATTGTAAGTGCGGCTATTGCCGACGATGCAGTCTTAACTGCCCACATTGCCGATGACCAAATTACAGCAGCTTTAATGGCAGACAATAGTATTGACTCTGATATGTACGTAGATGGGTCGATTGACACGGCACACATTGCTGACAATCAAGTCACCCTCGCGAAGATCGCGACTATAACCGACGAGCGCATACTGGGCCGAGTCGACAACAGCACTGCCACCGTCGCGGAGCTTACCAAGGCACAAGTCCTGACAATGCTCAATGTCGCAGACGGAGCAACCGCCAGTGCCGGTACTGTGACCTCGGTCACTGCCGGTGCAGGAATGACCCAGTCGGGAACGGCTTCAGTCAACCCGACACTCGACGTGGTTGGTGGCGACGGTATTACAGCCAATACTAACGACGTAGCAATTACAGCGGCTCAGACCACTATCACAAGTATCTATAATTCATCTTTAGTAGTTGGATATGGTTCATCTGATGCAAATATAAACTTTGGTACTGATAATCAGATTACTTTTGATATTGATGGTACGGGACAGGCAGTATTAAAGGATGGAATGTTCCATCCTGTAACTGATAGTGATGTAGATTTAGGTAAAAGTGATAAATATTGGAAAGACGCTTATATTGATACAATAACAACAACTGGAACTATTACAGCAGGAGGTGCTGTAACGTCTAATGCTGGCATTGTGGTTGACAACATTACAATTGATGGTACGGAAATTGACTTAAGCTCTGGTGATTTGACAATTGATGTTGCAGCAGACATCGATTTAGACGCGGGTGGAGGCAACTTTAAATTTTCAGTTGGTGGAACGCAAATACTAGACATCGGAAATTCCTCAAGCGATGTCGTAATTAAACCAGTGGTTGACGCCAAAGACATTATCTTCCAGCAACGAGATGGCACTGAAGTCGCAAGAATTGAAGACGACACATATCTTTCAATTGCTGTCGGCATTAGGGCTGATGCTCAAGATGGAGCTTCTTTAGGGGCGGATGGGTACGAGTTTTCAGACCTATGGCTTGCAGATGGTGCGATTTGCTATTTTGGTGACGACGGGGATGTAACGCTAACACACGTTGCCGATACCGGCTTGCTGCTTAACTCCACAAGACAAATTCAATTTAATGATGCCAATGAAGCAATTTATAGTAGTGGAAGTTCATTAGTCCTGAAGGCTAACGGTGTGGCCTATACGTTGCCTACTGCTGATGCCGGTGGGTCGGGTTATTCTCTAACCTCTAACGGTAGCGGAACGTTATCTTGGACTAACGTAAGTGGTGGTGGTGGTAGCGGTGATGTTGAGGCCGGAAGTAGCTTCAGTACGAATGGCGTTATCATGGCTGCCAACGGGACTTCCAAGACCATTGATGTGCCCGGAACAAGACTTACCACTAACAGTCAGCCTATGACTATTAGTGCTTCGGACTCAGTGCCATTCAGAGTTGATGCTTCTGATAGAGATGGCAACTGTAGTTTTGAATTTATAGCCGGAACTGGGGCTACCAATCATCATGCCATCCTGAAGGTTATAGGAAATACTGGGGCTAGCTCTTATATTTACTTGGGAGATCCAGACGACGAAAACCGTGGTCATATTAGATATAAAAACAATGGCGATGAAATGATATTTCACGTCAATGCCGCTAATGCGATGACTATTGCTGCCGAGGGAGATGTTACTTTTGAAAAAGCCATCAAACCCGCTGATCCTGCTGCTGCGAGTGGTACTAGTGGTATTGTGGTCTTAGACTGTAACACCACAAACCATTTTACCATAACTACCGGCGGAAATATTACAGGTTGGAATTTTACAAACGCCTCGGTAGGCCAAAGAATTATAGTGAGAGTCACTAATGGCGCAAGTCATACTGTAGCATTTTCATCCAGCGGTGATGGCGATGTTGTATACTTCCCCGGAGGAACTGAGCCAACACTAACTACAAGCGGCGGAATAGATGTATATGGATTTTTATGTGTCGCATCTGACACCTTTGATGGATTTATTATAGGACAAGATATAAAGGCATAACAATGGCGCAAAATGCAACATTAGATGGCACTTCTGACAGGGGTGGGTGGGTAAACGAAAGCGCTGGTACTAGCAATATCCATCTTAGCGCAGATGGTACTTCTGCTGGTTCTGATTATATCCAAGGGGAAATAGGTTTTGATGGAGCACCAGCAGGACCGGCAATATTTACTTTGAGTGATGTAACAGACCCAGAGTCAGCCGCTGACCACAAGATAATATATACGGCCTTGGCAACCGCCGGGGGTTTCATGGGGACGCCGGGATTGACAATAGCTCTATTTGAAGGAACCACACAAAGGCATAGTACAACTAATAATAGTGTTAACACAAGCAGCGCTACTGAATACACAATCAATCTTAGTACCAGTGAAGCAAACAGTATATCAGACTACAGCAATCTAATCCTACGTGTTACAAATGCAGGCGCTGAAATGGGAGACAATATTAAGGTATTTAATATGTACTTCCAGTGCGGCGATGCACCAGCGGGAGGTGGAGTTACTACAAGTCCAGCGTTCTTATTGTTTATGGAGTAAATCATGGCGGAAATAACAGCCTCTTTTGGTGGCAAGAACATAACGATAACTTATCCAGACGACCTTCTAGGCAAAGCCGAAGAAGCTTTTGTAGCAATGAACTCTTCTGCGTGGAATACCGCCGTGGTAGACAAGAAAAGTACAATGATTACAGATGACGATCAAACAGAAGAAGACATAGACCTTACAGATGAGGAAATTTCAGAGCTACGATATAATTTTACAGTCGGATGTATATTAGACTATGTAAAGAAGACAATCAAACAGTACGAGGTGGAGTCGGTTATACAGCAGACTAAAAATACCAGCGATGAAAATCTGAATCAAATTGTTGTAGACATAGAAGAAGAATCCTCTGGTCCAGAGTATGTATAATGGCTAGTATTCAAATATCACCAGAACATAATATCTCAAAGATAATCGAGATCCTAGGTCTAGAACCGGGTGGTTCTCGTCCTGCGGAATATTACAGGTTTGAAGGGGGACATCTGCATGTAGATGGTGTAACCCAAGAACAGCTAGAAGAAGCTTGGGCTATCTATAACAACAACATAGAGGACTATCTACTAACGCCCACGAGAGATCATAGAAAAGAAGAGCTTTCTAGACAGACGGCAGAGTATATCGCAGAGAAATACCCGGTGTTTAGACAGCAAATGTTTCAGGCTCTGTACAGTGAGGCAAGGGCAAACGGCTGGGAAAACCGCGCCCAGTATATCGGCTCTCTGCTTGACTGGATAAAGTCCGTGGCTGGAATGGCTATAGCTAAAGAGGAAGAGGTGGACGGGGTTGGAACCGTAGAGGAGATTAACGGAGTAGTTTTAGATTTAAGTCCCTTTGATGCGTCAGATCCGAATATTACCATTAAAGCCGCCATTAATATAAGTGACTAGATATGACACAAAGAACTAAGTCTACATTACAGACTAACATAAATGCCGACTTGGCAAACAACACCTCCGGTTCAATATCCGCACAGGATATCAGGGATATAGTTACGGATATTACCGATTCTACAGAGATGGGTGTTACCACAGTAGCGGGGAGTTATACAGCCGCTGAGTTCGCCACAATACTTGTAAACAACTCTGCCGCCGACGCAACCATAACTCTTCCTTCTGCCAGTTCAGCTAGTGAGAGAATATACAATATTAAAAAGATACACTCTGGGGAAACCTATAAGGTTATTATTGATGGTAACAGTAGTGAAACCATAGATGGGGCGACGACTTATAACCTGTATATGCAGTATGAATCTGTTAAGATACAAAGTGATGGTAGCAACTGGCACATCTTGGAAAAGAACTTGATTCCATTTCATGCAAAAATTACCAGAGATGCCGCACAAAGTATAAGTCACGATACTATTACAGTCGTCAATTATGACAACGAAGTGTTTGATGTCGGAGCGATTGCCGACACAAGCTCTACATATAGGGTAACTATAAAGAGGGCGGGAAAATATCAGATTGTCGTTTACAATTCTCTTCGAGCTTTTGAACATAAATATGTTGCATCTGGACTTAAATTAAATGGTTCAACAGTACAAAAGTATCATTTTGACTACTCTAGTCATGGTGCTGGTAGGCCGATGTCTACACTTACTATAACTTTGGATTTAGCTTCAGGCGATTACTTAGAGGGTTTGGTGTATCATAATAGTGGGGTAACCAAATCAACAAGTACTTCTTTACATTATAAACCAGAACTTACAATTAAGGAGATAATCTAATGTCAGCAATGTCTGATTATCTAGAATCAGGAATTATCGATCATTTTCTTAGAGGCCAAACTATCTCTAAGCCGAGCAAAATCTGTTTAGCTCTATGTTCAGGTGTTCCTGTAGATGCAAATACTGGCGCCAATATCCCCGAGATTGCTGGCGATCACGCCGGTGGAGCATACGTTCGTAAGAATCTCGGTAGTCCGAGCAATACTTATTTCTCAATTCCATCAGGAACAGTAACTCCAACAACTACAAATGTCTCTGCAATCGAGTTTGCTCAGGCTACCGCAGACTGGGGTTATATTTCTGGGGTTGCTATTGTAGATGCAACCGGATGGGGTAAGGGCAACGTACTTCTTTATGGCGCCCTCACAACACCAAGAATTGTAACTAACGGCGACATTTTCAGATTTAACGCTGGTGATATTGATATTAGCATGGCATAGGGGGCTGTAATGAGTTTCCATACTAGGCTAAGAGACGAGTTATTAAATGATCCTCTAGGTAGAGGGTATGCTTCTATGGATGAAGTAGAAGTTATACACTCTCTTATCGAGGTTGATAGGGACGTTCTAATTCCAATTAGATCAGATGATCTTTTGGCTTGGTCTGCCATGAGCGGTAGATTTATGAAAATCAAGAGAGCCATGGAAGATGAAACTAAGACCGACGAGCTAAGGTCTATCGCTTGGGCGGCAATGAAGATGATTGAGAGAGACGGTACAGACTTGGATTTAAATCTTTCTGATAGAGCGTCAATGTTAGATACTTTAGTCGCTGCGGAAATTTTGAGTGAGTCAGATAAAAACGATCTTTATACCACCGCCACACAAACGGTTTCTAGGGCGCATGAATTGAATATTCGTTTGCCGCTTCAAAGAGACGATATAATAAAAGCGAGGGCATAATGGCTATTTCAAAGAGTAATACTCAAGTAACTTGGAGTTCTGCAACTTCAAAGTCGGTTAGCTCTAGTGGTAATGAAACTAGTGATGCTCATACTTTCAGTTCCAATTCTGTGACTGCAATGATCACTATTAAGGCTAATCACGGAGGGACTCCCGCTTCTGGCGACACCGTTGATTTTTTTCTGCTTTATACTACTGGAGATCCAGATGCAGCGAGTTCAGATGAATATGATACTGCTGGACACGGTATGCATATAGCGACCTTAGATACTAATACTGATAATCCTGCAATTAAGACAGTTGAAATACCTGTTAGTGCGAAGGGTTTCAAAGTTTACGCTAAAAACAATGATTCTAATTCCGCCATAACGGTAAGTGCAGAAGTTTATGAAACAATAATTTCTTGAAGAAGTAAATCATGCTTGGTTTTCATGCAGTCAGTGAAGCTCCGCTTTCACACGCAGCAGCAGGCGTGGCAGCGGAAGCTTCATATGTAGACGGAGCCGTTGAATTTGGTCGTGAGCCAATTATTATTCCACGCGGCGGCTTATCTCGAAATAGAAAACCAGAATTACCCAGACTAAACCTAGCTCAACCGATGTCCGATGGGCTAGTAAGCGCCTTGGCTTTATATGAGGGCGCTGGCAACGTTGCCCACGATGTATCATCATATAACAACGATGCTCAAATATATCACTGGGATTTTGCCGGTAGGGCTATGGAGCCGGGAGCACCTAACTGGGAGGTGGACATAAATGGCCCACTTGCCGAAAGATGTTTAAGGCTTAATAGTCCTGATAGCAGCACCCCTAACGATATTACCGTTATAGAACAAACCGGAAAAGCTGTTGACGCCCTAGACGGATCAAATTCTTGGTCTATAGTTTGGTGGCAAAAGCTGGCTGGTAGCGAGAGTGGTTCTGGTAGGAAGGGTTGTATTTTTCACAATGGTTGGAACCATACTGCATATAGTGGACTTGATAAGTCTATATTGATATTTGTCTCTGGCGGTAAGATAGAAGTTGATCATATTGGAGAAATCAATACGTATAGCGATGCCTCTCTGACGTTTGATGAGTGGCAACAGATTGCTGTAACGTATGACGGGTCAACAGAGAGGGTATATATAAATGGCGTAGAAAAAGATAGCGCCAGTGTCGGAGCTTTAGATCTGGATAGCTCTACTCTTAGATGGGGCAACGATTCTTTTAGTGGACTTAATCCCACTCATATGAGACTAAAGTCTACGTTAATTTATCAGAAATCATTGTCAGCGTCTCAGATAAAAGAACTGTATATTAATCCTTATTCAATATACAGATCTAGTCCACCGATAATACCAGATATTTTCAATGTCCCTAAAACGACAATGGAAATTGATTCAGAAATAAAGATTGGTGGCGCTTCTTCGATTTCTTCCTCTGCTTCGTTATCTGGTGATGAAAAGCTGACACTTGGCTCCGCTGTCAATCTATCCTCCGTTGCAACCGCTACTTTCAAGGGTCCAGCTAAACTTAAAGGTGTGGTTGTTAGTACGGGGCCAGCCACTGTTGGTGTAACAGGCTCTATAATCACAGGAAGTGTAGTCTCAATTTCTGGAACCGCAGCACTTTCTTCCGATGCACATCTTAAATTAAAGGGCGCTCAGTCATTTACAGGAAGTGTTCAACTTCTAGATCCAAATGCAAAGGGCAACGATTTAATAATGTCTGGTGCAGCATCCATCTCTGGATCTGCAAGCGTTGCTTCTGACGGCTCGTTGAGGTTGTCTGTCGCACAATCCATTTCTACGCAGGGAACATTAAGTGTAGATGGAAGGCCAGTTCAGAAGGGGGGTCTTAATCTATCCTCTTCTGCAACGCTGTCTGCAAACGGCACGTCCATGCCAACAGGGGTTGGAATACTAACAGGGCCGTCAACCCTATCAACCAATGGGTCGGTAAAAGTAGCTGGAAAACTGTCTACAAGCTCTTCTTCGACACTTTCCTCTGCCGGGTATTCGTCTGTACAGGCTGCTGTATCTGTTACAGGACAGGGTACTTTAACGACGAAGGCCAGCTTAAGCGTGGCTGGAGGAGTCTCTCCATCTGGGGTCGCTACGAAGACAACTGTTGGCAGGATGACACTGAGAGGCATACTTTCAATAAATCAGTTTGGAGCATTTAATCAAGAGTTCAGTGACGCATTTGACTTAAGTGCTTCAAGACTGGGCGCTCACGGAAGCCAGACCATATGGGCTAACCCAGTTTCTTTCTCGTCTTCTGCGAGTATGTCTATAGGAGAAGGAATAAAATTAAAGGCTGTCAGTATACTTACTGGCCCATCTACTGTTGCCGCAAATGGCTCGGTTTTAAGAACCGTAGCCGTATCTGTTTCTGGTGCGGGCACACTGTCTGTAGCTGGTGTCAGGTTAAGAACTACGACAGTTGCGCTATCTAATCAAGCAAGTGCCGTATTAAATGGTGTATTGTATACTGGAGGAAAGACGACCATAGAGTCTGCCGCTACAGTTTCCGGTAGGGGCGCGCAAACTCTAAGAGGGAAGTTGGATATTTCTGGGTCGTCAACCGTTACTGCTGTGCCAGTGATGTTCCTACCGGACAATGTTTTAATTACTTTGTATATAAATCAAGTCGAAAGTTTAGAAGGTTTTATAAATCAGAATAAAGCTTTAGACGGTTATATATTCCAACAAATGAACACTGACTTAAATATAGATTCACAATTGTCAACATCTAGATATATAGATCGAGAACTCTCAGTCGGTTTGGAGAGATAAAATGCCTCAAAACGAAATACGTATTAACGACATAGGTACAAAATTTTTAGTAACCATGAAAGATGGTTCTTCTACTGTAGACATTAGCGGAACAGGATCTACTGCTGCTAATAAAAGAATTATTTTTAAGAAGCCATCAGGTTCTACCATGGACAAAGCTGCATCATTTAACACAGATGGAACTGATGGTAAATTATACTACACAACAGTGTCTGGTGATTTAGATGAAGATGGTATCTGGAAAATGCAAGCGAAAGTAATAATAAGCGATCAGACTTTTCACTCTGATATTCATACATTTAAGGTTCATAGAAACCTCTAGGGGATAAAAATGGCTTGGCAAAATGAAATGGTTAGAATTGTAAGACATCTTATCAATGATTTAGATTCTTCTAATTACACTTTTACAGATGACAGATTAGAAGAGTCTGTTCTTGTTGCTGCTCAATTGCTTTTAAAAGAAGTAGATTTTGATAACACGTATACTATAGATACAGATGCCTTGGACATGTCGCCAGATCCTACAACCCTCACAACCAAAGATGATGCATTTATTAATCTAGCTTCTTTAAAAGCCGCCTGTATCATACTGGGAAGTGAAGTCAGAACTAATGCATTGAATGCTATTGTCGTTAAAGATGGTCCTTCTAGTATTGATATGAGGGGAATAACATCTGGATTACATGTTATATATAAAGATATGTGTAATAAGTACGACCACTATATAATGCAGTGGAAGGCGGGCAACAGTATAGCCGGTCAAGCTATTCTTAGTCCGTATTCCCCGGCAAGCGATAATGTTAATAGAACATCACTAACAGATAGATCTATGAATTTCGAATAAGGAGTAAATTATGGCTATAGTAGAAACTGCGCACGATAGTGTGACAACTAGTAACAATGGAGCGGTTTTTGTTGGCGGTCCAAAAGGTTTGGCTGCTGCAAGGAACACCGGTTCAAATCTTACAATTGACCCCACAGTTACAAATGCAAACTTTGTGTCTGATCTAAATACTATCTATGACCACAAGTTTGATGAACCTCGTTACTATGCAGGCGATACTGCTAACTAATTAAGGGTAATTAGACATGGCTATTAGCTTACCATCTGGCGTTTTCTCTAAGTATAATGAGGCGATTGTTCTTTTTGAGAGAACGTGTAAGTTAGTATATCCAGAGAAAAGAACAGAGTGTCCAAACTGCATCATTAGTACGATAGGTCGATCCTCCAGATCTACTAGTATTTATAGGTCTGGGGGAGACTATCCCTTCCCTCGTGGAATGCCTTGTCCGCTTTGTGGTGGCGTTGGATACAAGGCGACTCTTTCTAGTGATGAAATTCCAATGAGAGTTTATTGGAATAGAAAAAACTGGGTAGATGTTGGTATTCCGATTGATGTGCCAGACAATGTTATTCAGACCGTGTCTGACATGACGCACATGCCCAAGATAACTAGATGTCAATATATGGAACTTCAAGAACACAAGATAGCTTCCTATGAAACATTTAGATTTCAAAGAATGGGTTCCTCTTATCCCCAAGGGTTTAAACAAAATCCGGTAAAATATGTTGTAAACTTTTGGGAGAGGAGGGGATAATGACTCGCGCTTTAAGAGTGAGAATCAATTTAAAAGACGATGTAAAGACCATAGAAAGAAAGTTGTCACAAGGTATTGCGGAACAATTTAATAATAAATTAAGATTAAGCGTTGACAAAATTAAAAGAGACTTGAAGGCGCTTGTAAGAGACTTATTAAAAGTATCCCCAGAAATTCAATCTTTAAGAAATGGTGAGTTGAGGGGGGCTTTTGGTATTCCTAAAGAAATAGACCCAACATTAGAAATTATAGAAGCAATTGTTGCCAGCGTAGATGTAGAGTTCAAATTAGTTCGAGGGGGTAGAGGCGGGTTTTCTGGGGGACTCGCTATAGAAATTCAACCAAAAGACCTTTCTAATTTATTGAATTTGCCAAATGCTAAAGTCGTTACAGAGAAGGGGACCGCTTTGCCTTGGCTGAAATGGCTTTTGACTCTTGGGGATAAAATTATAATTACAGAGTTTGAGGTCGAATATAAAGACGGTTCTGGAAGAAGCGGCCTCGCATCAATGTCAGAAGGCGGAACTTTTAGAGTCAACCCAAGTTTTTCAGGTACAGAAGAAAACAACTTTATAACTAGAGCTTTTAAGGGTTCAGACGACAAGATAAGTCGTATAATAAAAAGACATATGAGATGATATTATGCCAGACTATACACAACTAAAAGGTGTAAGCAACATAGCAAATTCTATGATCTCTACGCAGATCAGCGATAACGTCATAGAATTTTTCAACTGGGGACTCCTTGAAGCTGGCGGATACTTCAATGTAAATATGCCAGCAAGCGGCTTGTATGGTGGTGATAAGCATAAGCTTCGCCTAGTAGATGATCCTAATTATACTGCTGGGCAGGTCTGGGAGGGGTATAGATCTAACTGGGTTTGGGAAACCGGGGTTGCTCCTAGTACTCAACCCATTCAAATATCCGGTGTTTATGTCGGGGGAGACTTTCAACCCGGAACTGGTGTCGGTACATACGCACATCATGTAGACTATCCAAATGGTAGGGTTGTTTTTGATTCAGCTATTCCTACAACTTCCACTGTATCAATTGAATTTAGCTATAAGTGGGTAAACGTTATTAAAGCCGAGGGAATTCCTTGGTTTAGAGAAATTCAGTATAACTCACAGAGAGTTGACAGTGATCATTTTCTCCAGACAGGATCTGGCGATTGGTCTCAATTGGGGCAAAACAGAGTTCAGCTTCCCGCGATAGCGGTAGAGGTGGTTCCTAGAAGAAGATTTGAACCTCATGAATTAGGCTCTACTCGACGAGCCTATACAGATGTCCTACTACATGTTTTGGCGGAAGAGGAATATACCGCTTCGCAGTTAGTAGACACTGTAACCCTACAAGAAGAAAAAACGCTATGGATGTTTGACACTAACTTACTTGCCACACAAAATAAATACCCCTTGAATTACAGGGGTGAGTTAACAACTCATGCTCTTGCCAGCGGAAGATATCCAGACTTGGTATCGGATACGGCAGATGGTGGATTACGCTGGAAAAAGATGTTTATACCAACCTGTGTATCTCAGGGTTTAAGCATGTTGAATCCAAATCTTTACGTTGGTACTGTTCGGATGACCACAGAGGTAACTGGAATATGATATTTTACAGCAATTTTGATAAAATTGGTGTATTATAGATTAGCCCTACTAGACGATTAAGCTGGATAGAACATTTTTCGAAAATAACGAGGAGATATCTCAATGGCTCAAAATAAAAGAATCTTTTATGCTTGCCAAGGAGTTGCTATCACACCCATGGGTACTTTACCAGCCGGTAAATACTCCGTCTTTGGTGTCCAAAGTGTTGGTGTAACCAGTAACTTTACCCTTGACCAAGCTTTTGAATTCGGTCAGGTTGAAATTTACGAGAACATGGAAGAAGTTGCTGACGTTGAAGTAACCATTGAAAAGGTTATCGACGGCACGGCTTTGGTTTACTTGATGGCTGCTCGCAACGCGAGAAACGGTATTGCTGCCGGTTCTAATGATAGATGCGATGTTTATCTAGCCATCTTTGATGACGCCAACGACTACATTTCGGGTGTTACTCCGAACTCAGTCATGATGGCTTCTGGTATGTATGTCAGTTCCGTTGCTTATACGTATCCCGTAGATGGTAACGCCACTGAATCTGTTACGCTTGTTGGCAACGATAAGGCTTGGAACAAAGCACACGAAGCTATTAACTCCAACGTTGCTGGCAGAATTAGCACAGCAATGGGTGCTGACGGTACTTTCAACACGTTCGATGGTAACGATGCTGCTCCTTCTGGTGTTGTAAGACGTACCAAGATTGATATTTCTGGTTCAACTATTCCCGGCGATGTTCCCAATGTTGGCGACAACAAGGGTCACCTCCAGAATATCAGCGTTAGTGCTGACCTTGGTCGTGAAAACATTCTGGAACTTGGTCGTTTCGGTCCATTCCACCGATACGCTACGTTCCCGTTTGAAATTACTTCAGAATTCGAAACCGTTTCCACCACTGGTGACTTGGTTGGCGTTTCTGGCGACTACGAGAACTTGAGCAACAGAACCATCATTATCAAAGACGATGCTGGTACTGTTCTTGACCTTGGTACTAAGAACAAGTTGTCGAGTGTTTCTTACACTGGTGGAGATACCGGTGGGGGTAACGCGACCGTAACTTATAGTTACTCAACCTTCAACAAGCTTGATGTAACTGGTCGTATTGATAACACTGGACTTATCTAAGATAAATAGAGGGTTTTGCGGGGCTAGGAAATTACTAGCCCCCTTCCTTTGTCAGTTCGTAAGCGATAGCCTATATGTAAATATAAGGACAGGCAAGTTATCGAACTGACTTTTTTTATATCTAGTGGGTGAGATATGGAAGTTTATCAGCAGGAGTTTTTACTAGCTAAAATAATAGCTGGATATTCCAGATACAAATTACCAAAGAATGTTTCTGTTATAGTTAAGCCTGCTACTATTGATCAAAATTATATAGCTCAAGAAGTTTTTCGTGAAACTTATGGGCTAGCAGAAGATCGGGGAATATTTACATCTAAGGACATCTTGAATATCATGATAGAAAATGATATGTGGACACCTCTGGATGTCAAGAGAGAGGAACAAATACCCAAGGACATAGAAAATATTAAAGTTGAAATGTTTAAGGACGCATTTAAACTACAGGAGAGAGAGACAAGAAGAAAAATTTTGAGAAATATGGAAGAACAGCTTCAAAAAGTGATAGTGAAAAAACATTCATATGATTTTGTTACATGTGAAGGTCTTTCAACTTATGCTAGATGGAATTGGATTATAGAAAACTGTACATATTTTGAAGATGGAACACATTTCAATTGGGGAGTTTGCGGTATTTCTACTATATTACAAAAATTTAGAGATGACATGTTGTCAGATAAACAATTTAGAGAGTTGTCTAGAAGCGATAGTTGGAGACAGGTTTGGTCAGCCAGTAAAAAAGAGGGTTCTATTTTTGGAAAGCCAGCATCCGAATTTACTTCAGAACAAAAGAGTCTTTGTATGTGGTCTGGGTTATATGACAGTGTTTATGAATCTCCAGAAGCCCCAGCAGAAGAAATTATAGAGGATGACGATCTTTTAGATGGATGGCTAATTCATCAAAGAAGAAAAAGTGAACAAGAAAAGAAGAAGAAAAAAGCCGAGGGAGTTCTTGGAAGAAATTCTGAAGCTGATGACATCTTTGTTATGGCTCACAATAGACAGGATGCTCTTGAGGTTGAGTCTATGAATGATGATGTAGCGACTATGATCAAGAAGGAAAGACAGATTTATAAAGACAAAGCAGATGGACCTGTTAAGGATTCACAGTTACCGGATGTAAGACGTGGTATAATGGCTCAGGCCAGAGAACAATTCAAAAATCGTAGATAAGAAGGGAGGATAAAATGGATCAGGATTATAATCAATTAATAAAAGCTTCTATGGATTTTAAACAGAAAAAAGAAGAGAAGTACAAGGAAGCTTCTGCAAGTAGATTGTCTAAGATAGCTAAGAAAAAAATACAAACTACAATGATTGGTTCTCTAAGTACGGTAGAGAAGTTTTTTGGGTTTCTGTGGGGGCATGGTAACTCTGAAGAGTTGACCCCAGAACAAGAACACATGAAGAATTTGTTTGATGAAGCGAGAGCAGAAATTTTAGACCGAGGAAATTCTCAGATTAGGAATCTAGAAACTGAGGTCGCTCAGTACGATATCAGTTGGAAAAGATATCACGTAACACTACCTGTTATTAATGTGGAAAATGAGGAGGACGAAAATGTCTGATGATGTTAGAGTTGTTGTGTCTAATGATGAAGATGGTAACGAAGTAAAGGTGGCCGTCTTGAAGCCGAAGTCTAACCATCTAAGGGAGGCCCAGTTGGCCTATAACCGAGCTTTTAGAGACGCCTTGGAATCGGGCGCACTTCTTAGACAGAAGCTCGAAGATCATATGCGTGAGCAGGGTATCTGGGATGACACCAAGCAAAAACAATATGATGATGTAAATAAAACCATTCTAGAAGGCGAAAAGAAGCTGGCTAAGGGTGGAATTAGTTTGTCTGAAGCTAAAACTTTAGCATTAGACATGAGAGTTGCTAGAGGTGAGCTAAGAGATCTTATTGCCGAAAGAACAGTCATGGATGGTAATACGGCTGAAGGTCAGGCAGACAACGCCAGATTTAATGCTCTAATAGGAGAGTGTGTTGTAAGTTCAGACAACAACAATGTTAAAAAATTCGAGACCCTCGAAGATTATGATACTGTTGCCTCCCAGCCTTGGGCTGTAGAGGCCGCCAGCCAGCTAGCCAATATGCTGTATGATCTCGATCCTAATTATGATAATAACCTTCCTGAAAATAAGTTTTTAAAAGACTATTCATTTGTTAATGAAGATCTTAGACTAGTCAATGATGATGGACATCTTGTAGATAGCCAAGGAAGACTTATCAATGAAGAAGGTCGTTTCATTGCCTATGATGATAAAGGTGAAGAATATTTTATTGATATTGAAGGCAATACTCTTACTGAAGAGGGAGATTATGTGGTTGAATTTCAACCGTTTCTAGATGACTCTGGAAAGCCGATCAATAAGCCCGGTGAGGAAACTGAGACCGCGACGGCAACTAAAAAGAAAAGAGCTACAAGAAAGAAAAAGACCGAAGAGGAAACTGAAGAAGCAGAAAACTAACGGGTAGAAGTGTGGGTGTACTGGATAGCGTGAATTTTTTGCGCTACCAGTACGCCCATATTTTTTATATCCTAGGGGTTAATAACTATGTCCAGTAGATTTAATTTGACAGCAGAGCTTACCATTCAGGCTGTCAATATTAGAGATGTTGCTAGAACTATCAGGCGTGAGCTTAGGGACGTAGTAGTTACGGTTAGGGTTGAAGCGGACACTAGGGATCTAGAAACAACAAGAACCGCTCTTGAGAGAACAAGAAGAAGTGCCGATGAAGCTGGCAATAGTATGGAGGCTTTCGGTAGAAATGCTGGTCTAGCCGCAAAGAGATTTGCCGGTTTCACCATTGCCACCGCAGCAATAGTGGGTCTGGCGAGAGCAATTACAAATGCCACCAAAGAAGCAATAGGTTTTGAAAGAGAATTAGTTAAAATCAGTCAGGTCACAGGAAAGACCACCAAAGACCTCAAAGACTTCACTTCAGCAGTTACGAACACAGCAACCACTATGGGTGTTGCATCCTCTTCGTTGCTGACGGTATCCAGAACACTAGCTCAGGCAGGTTTGACCGCTAGGCAAACTGCCAAGGCCATGAACATATTGGCCAAAACAGATCTTGCTCCTACGTTTGATAATTTAACGGCAACCACAGAAGGGGCAATTGCCATCCTGAGACAGTTTGGTGCTCAGGGAAGAACTACTGCGCAAGATATTGCCAACTTAGAAAAGCAGTTGGGTGCTATCAATGCTGTATCAAAGAAATTCGCCGTAGAATCTGCCGATTTAATTACCGCAGTACGTCGTACTGGTGGAGTGTTTAAGTCTGCCGGTGGCAATTTAAATGAACTTATTGGACTGTTTACTTCTGTTAGAGCCACAACACGAGAAAGTGCTGAAACAATCGCTACTGGTTTCCGTACTATCTTTACCAGAATACAGCGCGTAGAAACCATCGACCAGCTAAAAAAACTGGGTATCCAGTTGCAGGATGTTAGGGGTAAATTTGTTGGTCCGATGGAAGCTATTAGAAGGTTGAGTCAGGCACTTAAAACCTTGGACCCCAAGGACTTCAGATTCAACCAGATCGTCGAACAGCTTGGTGGTTTCCGTCAGATCAGTAAAGTCATCCCCTTAATCCAGCAATTTGATGTGGCCACTAGAGCTTACACCGTTGCCCAAAGGGGAGCTAACTCTCTTACAACCGACGCTCAAAAAGCTCAGAAAGCTTTGCAGGTACAGATATCTAAAGTTAAAGAAGAATTTTCGGCACTGGTGCGTAAGGTGGCTGACAGCGAATCATTCCGCACCATGGTCGATTTGGGGCTTAAGCTAGCCTCTGCTTTCATTAAGGTGGCGGATGCTCTTACTCCACTGCTTCCCATGCTTGTAACACTTTCTACACTTAGAATAGGTATGGCGATTCCCTCTTTTGCTAGAGGTCTTAGGACACCTGTCACCAGAGGGGGCGGTGGGCCAATTAAAAGGTTTGCCAGTGGGGGCGTAGTTCCGGGTCAAGGCAACAGGGATACCGTTCCTGCGATGTTAACTCCGGGCGAATTTGTTATCAAGAAGAGTTCCGTAAAAAGCCTTGGGGCTGGCAATCTTCATAACATGAATAAGCGTGGTCGTGGTGGGTCAATACAGCGTTTCAGTAATGGTGGTGGTCCAAAAAGGCAGCAGTTAAAGAGCGGAAGTCTTAGATTTGCGGGCACTAGGGATAGGGTAGGTGCTCTGGTAATGAGCGGAGGTAAAAGTGGTGATCAGGAACTATTGGATGTTGGAGTAGGTACGGCGCTAAGAGATGCTGGCACAGCAGCCCCGGTTCTTAAAAAGAGAATTGCATCCAAAAAGAAGGCGGGAACACAGATTGATAGAGTCCAAGCTACAATTAGATCGTATAATCCTAGCGATACATTCAGAGAAGATTTTGATAGAGATGTAAGAAAACCTCTTCAGGAAAGCTTGTCCAAGATAGCTAGTAGAGGTCCAAAATCAGTTAGACAGCAGCCAGAATATCAAAAAGAAATAACAAAAGTTCTTGATGAACAAAGAAACGCTATCAGTGGAAGTTTGGCCGAAGCTTCCATCAGGGGTTATGCGGGAGTATTTAGAAAGCCCGGTAAAAAAAATAGATGGGAGTTTTCTGGGGGTGAGACTAGCCAACCCGGATTTGCCGATCTTCTTGGCGACAAACAATTCAGTAAGTTTAAAGGTGCTAGCTTTGTAGATATCAAGGACAGTCTTAGTGATACTGCCAGAGGTAGTATGATTGGGAAGATAGCAAGACAGTTTAAAGAAAACGCTTCGGGTATTCAGTTGCAGAACAGAGGGGGCTTTATACAGAGGCTTAATGGGGGCGGCACGGTAGGGACACTTTCGATTAAGAAACGTATGGGTTTATTGGCTCCTAGAGGTGAAAGCTTCGAAGGGGATGTTAACAGAAATGCGTCGTCAAGGAGTAGTGCAATTGTGTCTTTTCTAGATCCGATTGCAAAAGAAATAGAAGGTCTAGGTTTAGAAAAAGGGAAGCGGGGCGCAATTAAGACTGCTGCCACATCTCCAAGAATTAAGAAGGCTGCTAAATTAATTGGTCTGAGGGGTAAAGTTGTTGCGGCCTCTTTAGATCCGGAAAATAAAAATCAGGCACTTTATAACGATGTTTATAATGAAATTCTGAGACGCAGTGGGGCGATTAAATCTGCCAGTACGGGAGAAAGAGAGAAAGGGGAAGAGCTATTTACTCGTAAGGGAATATATGATGAAGGGCCGGGTAGACTGAGCAAGTCCGCATCGAAGAAGGCTGGAAAGCCGGTCTTTATGGGTAAAGCACCCACTATCATCAAAGATGGTGTTAAACAAGTACTGACAGAAAAAGGGGTGCAGGCAGCCGGGGCTTTGGCTGCTAATTTTGCAATTAAGTCTGGACAAGCCCAAGCTAACCTTGCTCAGGGTAAACAAATAACGAAAAAGGATTTGTCCATACCTCTGGGGCAACTGTGGGAGGATATTCTTGGTGGTGCTTTAGGTGTAAAGTTTAAGGAAATTAAATCACTAGCTAACAACCCAGATGAAAAGAAACCATTCGATTTTTTCAAAGCTGGTGGCTTCGATGACATAAAAGCATTGCTTGATAAGAAGAGTACGGCCTTCGACGGTATAGAAGATATTGATGCCAAGCCCGATACTGGCCTTACAAACAGAAAAGAATTAGTAAAGAAGGGTTTTAATAAGGGGTTATTTACAAACAAGCAAAGGAAGAAAAAACTTATAAAAGAGGCGGTAAAGCGGGCATCGGCACAACCGGGATACAATCGCGGTGGGGCTGTTGGGTTTATAGATGGTGGAGAAGTCTCGGCGGGAGGGCATTTCTCAGTTTCTTCAGATACAATGGGGCTGGGTTCGTGGCAGGCTGTTAAGAAGTTCGCGGCAGAGATAAGAGGTGGGGCTTATCCCGGCATCAAAAAGATTAACTTTATTGCTGGGCCTTCTGGTTCGGGTAAAACCTTCCAGTCTAAAAAGTTGGGTGCTGCGCCTCTAATGGACTTTGCTGATGCCGCTACGGCAAGCCAGCTAACTTTTGAAATAGGTGGAAACAAGATTGACAATGTTCTTGATACCATTGCTCTAGCTAAAAAAACCGGTGGGGCCGGTATTTACTTATCTCCAGCCGATGAGCAACTAGATAAGCAGAGAAGACGCAGGGCTGCCAAGTCAAAGGTGGGCAGAGGAGATCCTCTAGATAAGAGAAGTGCAAAAGCTTTAAGAGGTACGAAGCGTGCTCCTAGATCCGGTGACGAAGCTTCCCTCCAAATGCTTAAAGCTCTCCAGCGAGAATTTCCGAACCTTCAGGTTAAGAAGTTTGCCAGCGGTGGTGGCGTAGGAACTGACACGGTTCCCGCACTTCTTACTCCGGGCGAGTTCGTTATCAATAAGGATTCTGCCAGTAGAATCGGGCGTGGTAATCTGGAGCGTATGAACTCTGTTGGTAAATTTGCTGCCGGTGGTGCTGTAGGTCGTGTTCAAAAATTTCAGGGTGGCGGTAGCGTTGATTTTGGTGACATCGCAATTATAGGTAGTTTGCTAGCTCCAGTTGTAGCGGAAATGATAAACTTTCAAGGAGTGCTTGGAAAGCAAATCAAGGAATTTACGACCTTGGGTAGTAAGGTGGGGGTACTCACATTTCTATTCATTAGTGTCGGTAAAGCTCTGCGGGACATAGAGAGGGCTTCGGATGAGGCGGCTAAAGCACTTGATGATGCTAGAAAGGCGGCAGAAGAGGCAGCGGAAGCAGGAGAAGAAGCACCTGAAGAACCAGATAAGGGTGAGAGTAAGGCGGCCCGACTTGCATTACTTGGCTTCTCTTTTGCAGCGGCAGCGGGGATTACCGTACTACAAGAATTTGCTCATGCTGCAAACGAGGCGACCGAGGCGGCTATCAAGGCGGGTAATGTGCAGGAAGCCATCGCCCAAGGCACAAGGTCCGCTCAGTTAGAGCAAACTACGGCTGTGGCCGGTGTTAGCTCGACTCTTGCGGGATTGGCGGTTGCTTCCTCGAAAATACCGGGACCACTTAAAATATTAGCGGTTGCTCTAGCCGCTGCTGCCACCGCTGCTACATATTTTAATGATGTTCTTGAATGGATTAACTCAGTCACCGGTGGGGCCACTAATTTTACCACAAGAAGTCAAGAAGGTGACGTTAGTGGATTTGCTGCGTCAGTAACAGCGTCTGGCAAGAGATTTAAGATGGCGATGGAGGCTATCACAAGAGCGGGTCTACAGGGGAGAGACGCTTTTGTAAGCACATTTGGTGCTATCAATCAAACTGCCTCTGATGCCAAAGTCTTTCAAGATAGGACGGATGCGGTCAAAGCCGCTGGAGGTAATAAAGAATTGGTAGCGGCGTATCAAGAACAGGCCGATAAGGTAAAAGCCACTTTGGGTGGTCAAGAGCAGAATTTAAGAAAGGGTCTATCTTCATACATAAAGAGTCAAGTTGACGCCGGAAAAGACTTTGCTCAAATTAAGAATTCTGCTGAATTCAAAAAGAGCATGGCCCTGTTCAGAAAAATATTCATGGCGATGGGGATGAGTGCAGATGATGCTAAAAAGGCTATTGCTCAAATAACAGATTCTGCTAAGAATGAAGTTGAACAAAAGGCTAGGCTGGCAGCGGCGGCGGCGGCTCAAGCAGCGGCATTCGCCGCTCTCAGACAAAGGGTGGACGTATTAAATATTGGGCTGAATGCTTTAGGCGCAGCAGCAAACGACGCCAAGCTTGGAATGAGGGATCTAAAAGTTATAGCTGGTCAAGGGGGCGTAGGGGCAGAGAGAGTAGATTTTTCTGGCGTAATAAAAGACGTTGCTAAAGTAGGGGATTTGGGAAGATTTAAACGGGTTGCAGATCAGGCCGGGGCGATATTTGGACAAGCCGGTCAAAAGCTAGCTAAAGAAGCTATTGATGTGGCAACGGTGTTTCGGAGAATGCCCGAAGTTGTGACCACGCTAGCTTCGGCTGGTTTAAGTGCTGGGCAAGGACTGGACGATGTGAAAAACGCAATTGACACTCTTGATCCAGCGATTTTGGCGGCATTGCCTCCAGAGCTTAGAGACAAGTTTCTCACGGCTATTACAAAAAAGATTCAAGATTTGAAGGGTAAACCTCTAACAGCACAGGAAGTACAAGCAGAGGTTGATAAGTTAGCTAAAGAGTTTAATGAAGTAAACGGGTTGTTGAGTAAGGGCTTAAAGGAATTCAACCAGAATATAAAGAGGCTGGGAGATGGCTTTAAGCAGTTAACAAAGATTACGATGGAGAGGGTAAAGGCGGAATCTGATCTAGTCAGTGCCCAGTTAAAGAATGCCAAGACGCTGTCTGAAGTTGGGGGAGGCAGGCTTAGTCTGGGAGCTAGAGAGAATTTCAGAAGAGACAGACAGAGAGCTATTCTCGGTCCTCAAAATGCCGGTTTAGCTGGTAATGCTGGAGGCATAGGCAACGAGCTTAGAAAAACTAAGGATGAGATTAGAAAAGCTGATAAGGCACTTCAGGGGTTCAGTGCGACCGGTCAGATGGGCGCCAATTTAGCTAACGAGTATGCCCTTCAAGCAAAAAACTTACAGAAGCTAAATGAAAAGTCCAAAAGATTAACAATGGCCCTAAAGGACTTGGTCACGTCCGCGCAAGGTAGAGCATCCGATATAAAGGAAGAGCTTGATTTAGCGAAGAAAGAGCGAGAGGTTAGATCGACCCTCCTTAAAGACTGGACTTTTGCCACAAATGAAGGCCGCGCATCAATTAATAAATCTTTTGCTGCTTTGACTCAAGCGATTAATGCTGGTGATATTGATGCTATTTCAGACGAAATGCGTCCCGCCGTGGGCAAGATACTTGAGCAGTTCGCGGACGTGGAGCTTATTCCCGGTATGACCGGAGATAAAATTGCCAAGCAATTCCAAGTCAGGGTGCTTGACAAGATGCTCAAGGCTCAGGGTCGTGGAGGCGTTACGCAAAGACAAATCAAGCAGATCTTCGAAAGCACATCAAAAGAAGACAGGTTGATTGGGGACTTGCAAAGGGCGTTTGCTGCGGAGGACAACGCTAGAAAACAGTGGATTGCAGTGTTAGCACAGCAAGAGACTCAGGTTCTTAGCGCCATTCAGCAGATGCATACGGACTTTATTAACAGACTAAACAACATGTTGGTGCAGCTTCAGGCTGCGACTGGTGGTGGAGGTGGCGGTGCTGCTGGGGTTGCTGTACCTACAATTGCCAAGGGACATGTTCCATATGCTGCAAACGGAATCATTAATGGGCCAAAGGGTAAAGATGATGATCTAGTATGGATGGATAAAGAGGGCGAGGCGATTATGAATGCGGGCGCTACTAAGGAGAATGCGCCTCTTCTCAGAGCCATGAACGCCAAGTATGCTCAGAAGGGAAAAGTTCCGGGCGGGGGTGGCGTACCGGGACTGGGTGGTCTATTTAAACCTTTAACAGATTCTACAGATCGACTTACAAAAGCAATAGAGTCTCTAGTAGGAGAACTTAAAGATAATAAGGGAGCGATTATAGACGCTCTTGGAGATGCGGCAAAAGATATCGTAGAGGGGATGATGCAGAGGGGCGCGGCTAGTGCTGGTGCGTCTGCTGGCTCGCTTGCGTCAGGTGCAATAGAAGGGATAATAGGTAAGGGTGAAATATCAGAGGCTGTTGGGCAAGGAGTCGGGGATGCGGTTAAGGGTGCATTAAGTACTGGACAATCACCAGAGGCATCTGGCAAGGAAGCTGCAAAGAATATAAGAAAGGCCATGGACAAAAAACCGTCATGGCTAGATAAGTTTAAAGCATACTCCAATGCCGCAGCACTTGGTTTGAGCGGTGGAAAAGTTGCTCCCTTTGCTGCCGGTGGCTCAGTCTTTGCCCCAAGAGGCACTGACACAGTGCCCGCTATGCTTACACCCGGTGAGTTTGTTGTACGTAAATCCGCTGTCGATAAGATTGGTGTCGGGGCACTAAACTCCATTAACACTGGATATTACAGTGGCGGTGGACTGGTACAATATTTGAAGAATGGTGGGGGTGCTAAGAAAGTCCCCGTTGATCAAGAGCAAGCTACATTAGAACAAATGGCACAGGGAAACTTTTCTGATACAAGCCTTACGCCGAGAATGAAAGCGATTAAGCAGTGGCTGGCTTCTTCAAAGAGGCTAACTGTGGACGAGATTAGGGGGCTAGATTCAAGTGATGCTGAAGCGTTAGGTTTCTTCGACTTAATTAATGACAAGGGTGATTATACGAGTAGAGCAAAATCAGCATCAACGAAGCATATTATAATACCTCCAAGGCCAAGTTCTTGGAATCCGTTTGGTAGTGCCGCCAGAGAAAAATGGGACAAGAGATATGGCCATTATTCAGATGAAGAAATTGAACGGGGTTCGGCTACGAAAAATGTCGGATTAACAACCAATTATAAAAAAATAAGATCATATCTTGCTGGTGCTGGGGATGCTGGTGGGCAGGTTGTAACTAGGGGGGCTGAAGCGGCTTGGAATAAAGTTGCTATTCAGGATAAAGGTATTTTTAGTGAAGCCAACATAAAGGGTTTCCAAGCCATAAAAAGAGGGGATTACACGGGAGATCGAGGATTTGGAGGGGATGTTCTGGAGGGAACAAGATCTCTTGGGGCAGGATTCCTTCAAGGAACTGTTGGTACTGTGGCTACGGCTGGTACAGGTTTATACGATTTTGCTACGGGTGAAGACACCACAAGTGCGTACAGAGATTTTGAAGCTCAGCAACTTGGAAAGGCCAGTAGAGACTTTCAGGGTATGGAACAGGGTGGCAGGATACTTGGAACGGTAGCTCTAATGGCGGCTTCGGCTGGTACTCTAGGAGCAGCAGGTGCAGGGGCCGGGGTGTCGACAGGCACAACAGTGGCGGTCGGAGCCGTTCAAGGTTCTTTAATGAGTCTTGCCGCAATAGAAGAAACCATCCAAAGTATGGTGAAGCAGCGGGCACAGGAAGACGTTCAAGCTCTCAAAATTTGGGCTTCCGCAAGAGGTGATAGCGCCGCATTGAAGGATGCTTATCCTTTCAGTGAGGGGATGCCTCTTGATGTTAAGATAAAAAAGGCGTCGGGTGCTCTATCGGCTTTCGGCGCGAATGCAACGGTTGATCAAATAAGTAAAGCCTATAGAGCAGAATTGAGAACGCGGCAGGATGGGGAGTGGATGAGTAAAGAAATGAGTGCTGGCGCGTGGGCTATACTAATTGGCGGGGTGATGGATGCTATTACGTTTGGGGCGGCTAGTAAAGCGGCCAAGGTTGGTGGGCCGAAGGCGATTGCAGCGGCGGCGGGTGTCGCTGGGTTGTCTGGAGGGATAGAGGCGGGACTGGAAAATGCTCTTGTTTATAGGGCGTCTGGCATAGATCCAGATAAAGATTTGTCGGAAGGCGTGTTGATGAGGGCGGGGATTGGGGCTGCTGTTGGTGGAGCAATGTCTGGCGCATCGGCACGCGCAGCGCGAAAAGGTAGAGGTGTTGCGGATGGAGAAGGCAAAGTAAAAGGAGGAGACACACCAGAACAGGTTAAACAGAAGGTAGAGGAATCGAAGGCTAAGGAAAAGAGTAAAAAGACAGGGCCGAAAGGCAGCGCTGCGAGTGGAACGGGGAAAAAATATTCAAAAGAATCAATGCGATTGTTTAAGGAAGTGCTTCAAAATAAGAGGCTTAATCCCGATGGCCTCAGTCGAACGGAATGGCTAAAAGCTAATAAGGGTAAGGCCGAGAAGCTGAAAGCGAGGATGGAGAGGATTGACAGGATTAAAGATGCCAAGTATAGGCAGAGGGCTGTTGATAAAGCGATAGAAGGAATGAATGCACAGGGAAAAAAAGCAAAGGGTACTACAAAGGGTACTCGGAGACGGGGGCGGTTTGAGGGTGTTGATCCGACTGAGGCGCAGGTAAAGCAATTTGAAGCGGAGCTAGGGGAGGCGAGAGCTAGGTACGAGGGCGATTCAGTCAGGATCGCAGAAGCAGAGTTCATTCTAGACCCAAGAAATACTCTGTATGATATTGCGGGTCTTCCTCAATATAGGCCGGGTGGGCCTAAGTTCGGTAAGCCGCTTAGTGCTGATGCTGTGGCTACAATGAAAAAAAGGTTCAAAGCGCTCCAGAAAAAACACCATCCCGACAGGGGCGGCGATCCGCGAATCATGAGACGATTGACTGAGGCTGAGACTCTAAAGAAAGGAGGGAGATTAGTAGACAAATACAACGCGCAGCTTAAAGGTGGTAAAATACCTTATAAGAAAGGCTCCTCGACAGATCCAGCTTTCGATCCTTTTAAGAAGACGAGTGGACTAGGAGGAGGGGGTGGAACAGCCGCTCCTGCCGCAGCAAAGCCAGCACCACAACCAAAGCCAGTAGCAAAGCCAGCAGCAGCAACGCCAGCAAAGCCAGCGCCAGTCGAGCCAGTAAAAGCGGGGGAAATGCTAAAGCTTACTTATGTCGAACCGCCTACCAGCCGCCCACAAAGTGGGGAGGTTCACACCGTGGACATATCTCCTCGCCAAAGGGCGCAGCAAAGGCAGCGACAGAGGAATGGATTGGACGAGAAAGGGTTGACGCCTGAAGAAGCGAAAAGCCGTCAGGACTGGCTCGACCTAAAAGAGAAATACAGAAACAGACCGAAACCGGAGTCGGGAGAGAGCACGAGATCGCGGTTTGATAACATGACGGAGAGCGATGCCGATGCTCTGCTCGCGAGAATCAAAGAGAATACTAACAAGGATATTGCCGCTGGTTATCCAAGAAAGGAGGGTCTTGCTCAGTTTCTTCAGGCAAAGAGAGAGTACGCTAGAACGAAAGCTAAGGGTTTCCGGAAGGGGTTCGACCCAACGGCCAAACGCGACCCCCGCCAAGATGCGTTACATGATTGGGACAATGTTGTTGCTGAGGTAAAGACTACCAAGGCAGTGGCCGATGCCACCGAGACCACTAAGTCCTCCTTGCAGGGGGGCGGCACTAAAAGCGGCGGCAGTCTAGGCGACCAACTGCTGCAAGCCGCAGTCGATCCTGCCGCAGTCGATGTTCGGATCAAACCGCCGTCCGATGTGGTTGCTCAAAGAAATCAGGCAGAAATTGCTAACAAGAATGCCGCAGCAGAAAACAACGTAAGAAACAAATTAAACAAAGCAAGAGAGACGAATGCAAAAAGTGACGAAGTAGCAGCGGACACAGCAGTAAGAAATAAAGACAACACCGAATTCCTTGATGAATCTGCGGTGAAAAAAGCCGCAGACGAAGCCAAGGCGAGAAAAGATTCAGAAGCCGCGAGACAAAAAGCCGAGGCAGACGAGGCCGCCGCCGCCGCGAGACAAAAAGCCGAGGAAGCTGCTGCTGCTGCACGAAAACAGGCGGAAGAAGCCGCAGCAAGGAAGTCAGAGGAAGAAGCGGCCAGCAAGAAGAGTAAGGATGGGGAGAAAGGGGCCGAGGAAAAGAAAAAGGGTTTGTTCGGGAGGATAGTGGGGAGTAAGCCAGTCAAGTGGCTATCGAATGTTTTAAGCATAGCTTCTTTGAGTGCAACCGCAAATTGGATTAGAGAAGGCGCCAAAAAGGAAGAAGACCCGACAGAGACGCAGCAGGGTGACGCGCCGGGTGAAGTCGCTAACCCGTTTGCTCCGAGTGGTGGGCCTACGACTGGGACGCCCTCAAGAACGGCCATGGTATCAAGCCCACAGACGGCGACGACGGCGCAAGCAGCCGCGACGGGAGGAGCCGCCGCAGTCACGCCACCCGGAACGGCGGTTGCCCCTGCAAACTTGGGGGGTGCAATTTCTGCTGGAGCTTCGGCGGCTGGCGGAACAGCCAACATCTATAGCCCCGGAAAAATAAGTCAAATTATTAAGGATAGAATATCTAACACTCCATTCAATAAAGTTCCTAAAAAATGGAGAGGTGCTTTCAGAGATATAGCCGGTGGTGGCGATACTGAGAAATATTTCCCGGCTGTTATGAGTAGTGCAAGATCATTGCAAAATCTTCTATCTGAAGGAATGATAGCGTCTGCCAGCGCAGGAAAAATACAGTTTTCTCAAAAGGCACTAGGAAAGAAGGAAGATATTCTTTCATCCTTCCCGTTTGGGGCGCCTCCCTTGTTGGGCACCGGACCTCTTGGTCCGGGGGAATTGACGGCATATCAAAAGGGTCTCCCAGAATACCTAAGAGATTACACCACTGTCTCTAGGGCTGCAATGAGATTGCAAGCTGGAATAACTGGAGAAATGAGCGCCACGGACAGCAAGGGAAAACCCACCAGAAGACATAAAGCGGCACAAAGAGCTAGTATAAAGCACGGTAAAACCGTTGCTAAAATTCAGCAGACACTTGCCAAGTTGCGGGCTAGAAGGGATAAGCTAAAGAGTGCCGGTAAAGCCACGGCTGGAATAGACAAGGCGATAGCAAGACAAGAGACGAGACTTCAGGCTATAAATCAAAGATTTCAAGCTGCGCAGATGAAGGGTGAAGTTAGAGATTTAGTTAGTACTAGGGGCGGAAGAGCGCAAGGAGCGGCGGCTGTCGGGGGCATGATACCGCAACCAATCAGGCAGGCTGGTCAAGGGGCTATGAATTGGATTGGCGGTATTGTTAGTCCAGCCCCTCTACCCTTGCGCCCGCAAGATATAATGCCGTCACATGTCGGTCCCTTGCAAATCCGACCTAGCGCGGAAGTTAGACCCCCTCTACAGGATGATTTGGGCAATATCATGCATCCTCATAGTCGGGGTCCAGCAGACCCGGATGCTCAACGAAGGGAAGCGCAAAGGCAAAGAGACAGGCGTAATAATCCAGAACAAGGACGATTTCCTCTACTACCTGAATATAGAGCTATGGGTGGATCTATTCCTTCTATGGGTTCTGATACTGTTCCCGCCATGCTAACACCCGGTGAATTTATTATGTCCAAGGGTGCTGTTAGTAAATATGGCGCCGGATTCATGAAAAGTTTAAATAGGGGCGGAATTCAGGGTTATAATAAGGGCGGGCTGGTACAGTATTTACAGAATGGTTCTAAAAACGGTCCTGTTAAGAGTAATGGTAATGGTGGAATTAATGTAGATGGTGCTGGTATAGCTGAAGCCCTTGTTAATCAGGCTCCCGCTATTGGGAACATGATGGGGCAGGGTATTGGTAGTTCATTGAAGCCCGTTTTGGATAACTTTACTAGTTCGTTTGCTGGTGCTGTTGGCGCATCTGGACTTGATGCATTTGTGGCGGGACTTAGTTCCGCTGCCACAATGTTTAACACTGCTGCTAGCACTTTGAATGGATTGGAAATGACTTGCAACATTAGTTTCGAGGGTCCGCTGACATTGGGCGGAATTGATGTTCCCGGTTTTGCCGATGCTATTACAGAGGCTCTAGGTGACCATGTGAAGAACCTTGTTAATGATCAACTAAGCAAGAGACCTAATAGGGTTACTGGTGGCAAATAAGAAGGATTTTTATAGATGGCGTCAGACACCAATAACATAGGCTTATATATAGGTGCTCCACCTGCTTCCGGCGGTCAGTCCACCAAGGAGGTGATGAGTGGTATAGGTACGCCCGTAAAGCCCGATGGAACTGTCGAAAGTCAGGTTGGCGGTTACGCTTGGCCTAGATTGAGCGAAACATACTGGGATCCCAATGAACTTCAGACGGGCGAAGTGAACCATAAGTCCTCGGCGTGGCCCCCCGATGTTGGAGAAGGGGACGGTGGACAGAGGCTTCCTTTGGGTACGCCTGATCAGACTAGTCCGATAGCAGCAGCATACAATACGAGATATGGAGAGGGCATAGGTTTCTCTGTCGCTGTAGATGGTGACTATATGGCTGTGGGTGCCCCTTATGCCATTCAAAAGTTTCGACATATCGAGGGGGGAGGAAAACCGTGGCTGAATGCTACTGCTGAGCAAGTCTGGCAGGAGGGCTTTCCGCCCCATACGGAAGATTGCTTCGGAGTAATAACCATAACTGTTACCGGCGATTTGCAAAAGCTTTGGGCAAATGGTGCTTACGGCGTACTTGAATTTCTGAGTAACGAATGGGAATATGCTGGAGATCTCACTACGCCCGGTGCATCTGAACCAGAATCTTGGTCAGCATTTACTTGGTATCTCACAAGCTATGACGCAGGAGACAGTGGTATAGATGGAAGTGCCACCATCAAAGCGTATCCTTGTCACAGCGATAAAGATTGTTGGGTGGGGACTGGGGCGGATGCCGGTACTTGTAGTTTTAGTATAGGTTTTACAGAAGACGAAGCGGGAACGAAAGTCCTAGAAAAATCATTTAAGATTTACGGCCCCAAGGTTCCAGTATCAGACACACATTGGTATATGCAAGCTGGGGCTGTTTATGTATTTAAAAAACCTAGAGGTTTAATTACCAACGCTACAAACACCACTCCGATAGTTGTTACCTTGGACCCGGTTAACCTTAACGGGACAACAAGAACAAAGATTGCAATTCAAGACGTTTGCGGTAACACGGCTGCTAATGGCGAATTCTGGGCGAAGTTAGCTGATGACGATGATCCGTACACAAACGATAACTTTGAACTGTACCTCGATAGAGATTTCAAAAATCCCGTATCTGGCAATGGAGATTTTAGGAGCGGGGGAAGTTACAAGGGCGCAGGTAGTTGGTCTTGGGTTAGGGTGGGGACCATTCAAGCTCCGTTTCCTGCTGGCTGGAGTGAGGCCAACTTCATGGCTATGTCAGGCTTCTATTCGCGCGGAGCGGGGGAACGTCATCTTCCCTTAAATTCTGATGCGAGATTTGGTTGGTCTGTTGATATCAAGGATGGGTGGATATTGGTTGGAGAACCGAGGGGTTATCCCTCCCTAGGGAGAAAACTAAATAATGGGCCAAGGAAAGGTTCATTTTCGTATCAAATGGTGCGTGAGTACGATGCGTTTGGCGGCAGCACCATGCATGATAGGATGGATGAGATTAGCGGTGACCCTAGTCTTTCCGGCAGAGTTTATATATATCATGTTGATAGGGCACAGGACCGTCTACCGGAGTTCCAGAATTACAAGCACCAACTCACCGACCCGGACACTGTAATAGAACTAGATCATCCAAATCCCCACTTAAACCCGGCAGGTTGGTCCCATGTTTATTCCGAACGTAATGGTCTTCCAACAAGTCAGACTGGATATGAGGGTCCAATTCCAAATGCAAGAATAGTTCCAGAATATTTGTATAGCGAGGAAGAGGATTCTCAGGTTACCTATAACATGGGAACTCAGAACATTTCACCTCGCACGAACTCGCGGACGAGGGATTTTAATCGCAGGGCAGATGCGCACTTCGGTCATTCTGTCGCGTTCTCTCCAAAAATTGAAGGTGCTCCATTTGGACCAGATAATCCCGTGACCATATTGGTAGGGGCGCCTTATGCTCGAATAGATAAAAATGAGTCGGGTGTAGTGGGAGAAGAAGTTGAATCTGATGAAGATATTCCATCTGAAGGAGACGAAGTTCCTGATCCTAGTGGTGACGAATTCGGTGGAGATGAACAGTTTGAAGGGGGCGGTAGTGGAGACGGAGAGACTCTTGGTGAAGGAGGTTCAATACCAGAACCCGGAACAGGTGACGCCGGTGGTACAACTGGAGTTGAGACAGGTGGGTCAGGTGAATCAAGAGGAGAGCCTTCTGCCCCTGCCCCAACCCCCAGAGAAGTCGTGAATAGAGTAGGTCACGTCTACGCTTTTATAGGAGCTTATCCAGACAGCGGAAATGCCAGCTATTCAGTCTGGAAGGGGCTACCTAATCTTTATATGGGCAACGAGAGTGTAGGAGATGTTGCTTATAATCAGAGCGACATAAAAGCTTCCGGTGAGTATATAATAAACAACTTATTTGGCCGTGATAAGGTGTCGGGTCCGTCGAGCGCGATAGACCTTGTTCCCATTGAAGATCACTATAAGTGGCAGCGGCTGGAACATAGAATCTATAACGATGATCACCCCTATGGCGTTGATGGAAGAGCAGCGCAAGATCGTTTTGGGTGGTCTGTTGGAATACACGGTAATACTGCGATAGTTGGCGCTCCAAGACATGGTTTGGGAAATTCCGACAGCGAACTCCATTTCGGATATCGCCATTATATAAAAGATGCTGGAGCGGCCTATGTATTTACAAGATCAAGTCATGACGCATACTTCGACACGATAGAACCCGAAGGTTCAGGCGCACTATTTACGAAATATATTGGTGTTGATGAAAATGCTGTTTCTGTATCCGGGGCTAGCCCGTTTCATCATAGAGGTGAGTATGATAATTTTGGATATTCGGTAGACATAAATGAAAACTTTTTTGCTGTCGGCGCGCCAAGACA
>VTLG01003501.1_pt1 | contig 38314 bp, 20 predicted proteins | sample 4694571 | NCBI WGS metagenome assembly VTLG01 (sample SAMN12604809, study PRJNA352737) | marine metagenome | biome: ENVO:00000447; feature: ENVO:00000209|ENVO:00000569|ENVO:01000036; material: ENVO:00002151; isolation source: viral sequences binned using virsorter ...
TATTTTGGTCTAATAAATAGCAAATTAAATATACTTACGTTTTCTAATCGTTTTCCACAAGTTGTTATAAATGTGTGGATAATATGTGGAGAAGGTGTTAATTAGTGTGGAAATTGTGTGAGAAAGTATCATTCTTATAGTGATCTTAGCGAGTCGATTATAACACGAACTCGCTTAAATTACAAGACCCTCGTTAACATTTTGTGGGTATGATAACAAACCAGTTCAGTATAAACTTAAACCGTATAGTTTTAGTTCGTTTGTATTAAGTTTTCCACATAAATAACCTATACTTAGTTGACAGTAACTCTCAGGTAGATTATAATAACTAAGTAACACTCTACGTGGGCAAATCCTATGTCAGTTCTTTACAGTCAAGCGTCTAAGAGTAAGTATAGAATAACGCTAGAATTAGAGACACTAAGTGACTTTAACCCACATGATATTAGCTGGGAGAAAGTATTTCAATTACAAGACAATGAGTGCTGTAAAAGTGTTATCGAAGACATGAGTAATCCTGTCAGTTGGTAGACATTTAGCAGCCTGTAATCTGATGGCAGTTATTATAACAAACTGTGTAACTCCTACTTGACACTTAGTGGGGTAATATGCTAGACTATTTGTTATTTTCGTAAGCCACTTTATGCCCGTTTCGTTGTTATCGGGGGCGGGGGGCGTTGCTAAAAAAGATAGAGACCCTAACCTACAGAGGTGACAATTCGAGATGTATATATAAAAATCGCCAAAATTTTTCCGAGGTAAAAAACCCCTTCAATACCTTTTTACCTTCTTGCAATTATGTTGATATTGATATATAATAGGTGAAGGAGAACCACACGTTATGTACGACGAAACCACCTATCATATCTACGCTCAAGATAGATGTCTTTATGCTAATTTAAAACAAGACGAGTTTGAAGAGACATGGGAGATGTTAAAGGTAATGGTTGGTTTACTTAAGACAGATTATACAGAGAGAGACTTATCATATATTAAACTAGGGCCTAAGTGTGGAGTAGGTGGGCCAGGTAGGGTTATCCCAACTCCTATGTGGGAAGAAGATAGTTATTGACATATACATATTATCGATGTATAATTGAAGTGTAATTACAAAACGCTATGGCAAAAGGATTTACTGTGAAGACAGTCCCTCCCAAGAAGAGTAAAGCTCCTGAATGGGATATTGATGCAATTAAAGCAAGAATGAAAGGTAAGAAGATTGTATTCTGTTTACCTGGTCGTGGAACATCATATATCTTTTTAAAGAATTTTGTACAGATGTGCTTCGACATGGTACAAAATGGAATGAGTATTCAGATCTCACAAGATTACTCTTCTATGGTTAACTTCGCAAGATGTAAGTGTTTAGGTGCGAATGTACTTCGTGGCCCTGATCAGTTACCTTGGGATGGTAAACTCGAATATGATTACCAACTTTGGATTGACTCGGATATTGTCTTTACTTCAGAAAAGTTCTGGCAACTGTGCGATCTTGCATTACCTGCTGAAGGTGATGAGCGTGAAATTGCTGCTGGTTGGTATGCCACAGAAGACGGCATGACTACCTCAGTTGCTCACTGGTTAGAGGAAGATGATTTCCGCAAGAACGGTGGAGTCATGAATCATGAAACCGTTGAGTCTATTACAAAGCGTAAGAAGCCTTTCACCGTTGACTACACAGGTTTCGGTTGGGTACTCATTAAGAACGGTGTATTCGAGGATAAGAAAATGGAATATCCTTGGTTTGCTCCAAAGATGCAACAGTTTGAGTCTGGAGCAGTTCAGGATATGTGTGGAGAGGACGTAAGTTTCTGTTTAGATGCGATTGATGCTGGTTACGGTATCTGGTGCGATCCTCGGATACGTGTTGGTCACGAAAAAACTCGTGTTATCTAACCGTCGTGTCTCGATTTACTATGGAGGTTAACTAAATGGCAATGAGAAGTGCTCTCGGTGGTGAACTCATCGAAGCAACGCCGAAAAAAACTCGTCAAGGAAGGGGTAAACATACTAAGTATGCCGCTTCCTCTCGAAATAAGGCAAAGAAACGCACCCGTGGCCAGGGAAAATAAATAAAAGGGACTTTATGAGTCCCTTTTTTAGTGGGAATACGAAAATGCATGACTTTTTAGACAATCTGCCGAACCAACAGTACCAGAAAATGCTACGAGAAATAGCAAATGATAATATCGTACCTAAGAAAACAGATAAAAAGGTAACAAATGACCTTTATGAGAATAAAGAAGATGATGACTTCTTTGAACTTAATGAATTTGGTATTTGAGGTTGCTAAATAAACATATATTTGCCGTATAATAGTGCCTGTCCAACGCATAAGTAGGTCATTTAAGGATATAAGCATGTCTTTTCAGGTTAATCCGTTAACTGATGACCTTATTGCGATTAAAAATCAGACTGCTATAAGTCGTTCTATTCGTAATCTAGTGCTTACAACGCCTGGAGAGCGATTTTTTAATAATGGTCTAGGTTCACAAGTAAATAATTTACTATTTGAGAATGTTGATGATCTTACTGCATCATCAGTTAAGAGTGAAATTGAAAATACGATCAGAAATTTTGAACCTAGAGTTAAATTGTTATCTACCAAAGTGTCAGCCAATCCCGATTCAAATGAATTTGATGTTATCATCACTTATGAAATAGTTGGAATAGAAGCTGAAGCACAACAGTTATCATTCGCATTACAACCAACAAGATAATGCCCCTAGTTAATTTCGCAAATCTGGACTTTGACCAGATAAAAACATCAATTAAAGATTATCTTCGATCTAATTCGAATTTTACGGATTATGATTTTGAAGGATCTAACCTGTCAACTATAATTGATGTCCTTGCATACAACACATATATCACTTCATACAATGCCAACATGGTATCGAATGAAGTTTTTATCGATGGTGCAACCTTAAGAGAGAATGTTGTATCATTAGCACGTAATATAGGTTACACTCCTTACTCTAAAAGAGCAGCACAAGCTAATATTTCCTTTTTTGTAGACACTAGTGACTATGCAGACGTACCACAAACCATAACTTTGAATAAAGGTATCGTTGCATCCTCTAATGCTTTTGATAATGAGAGTTATACCTTTGCAGTTTTGGATGATATCACTGTTCCAGTCTCAAATAATGAAGCAATCTTTAATAATACCGTAATTTATGAAGGAATTTACCTTACAAGCACTTTTACAGTAAATTCTTTCGATCCTGATCAACGTTTTATTCTTGAAAATAGTGGAATTGACGCTTCTACCATCAGAGTTGTAGTAAAACCATCTCAATCTTCGACAGTTACAAGAAAATATATCGAAGCTGATAGTTTATTTGACGTTACAGGTGAATCTCCAGTCTATTTTCTTCAAGAAGTAGAGGGTGAGAGGTATGAATTGATATTTGGAGATGGAATTTTTGGTAAAAAGTTAGAAGCACCCAGTTTTATCGAAGTTTCTTACCTTGTAACCAATGGTAATCTTGCAAATGGCATTCAAAACTTTAATTTTAGTGGAAAATTAACATCTTCAAGAGATAATATTAGTATTAGTAGTGGAGTTTCTCTTCTTACGACTCTTTCACCTAGTTCTTTAGGTAAAAGTATAGAATCTGTAGAATCAATTAAGAAATATTCGACTCAAATTTACTCTTCTCAAAAAAGAGCTGTCACCACTGATGATTTTGAAGCACTTATACCAACATTATATGCGGAAACTGAAACAGTGAGTGCTTTTGGTGGAGAAACTTTGTCTCCACCGCAATATGGAAAGGTTTTTGTAAGTATTAAACCTACAAGTGGGCCTTATTTGTCGGATCAAATCAAAAATAATATAAAAAGAGAGATTAAAAAGTATTCTGTTGCAGGAATAGATGTAGATATCACTGATTTGAAGTTTTTATATATTGAATTAGACGTAACTGCATATTATAACTCTAATTTAATCTCTTCTGGTGCAGATCTCGCCAGTCTCATCTCTGAGAATCTTAAAAAATACTCTAAATCTGCAGAAATGAACCAATTTGGTGGTAGATTTAAGTATAGTAAATTATTAGGTGTGATTGATAATAGTAGTGATGCTATAACTTCTAATATTACAACAGTTGTAATAAGAAGGGATCTCAGAGTATCGTTAAATAGTTTTGCCGAGTATGAAATTTGCTTTGGAAACTGTATTTTTGTTAAAAGTTGTGATGGATACAATATTAAGTCCTCTGGATTTAATGTAGATGGAATTGCTGGTGTGGTATATCTTACTGATAAACCAAATACTGGTTCGACTGAATATGGTCAAATTATGCTGATACAATTAGAATCCACTAATACAGCAAAAGTTATTAAAAAATCTATTGGAACTATTGATTATAAAAAAGGAGAAATTAAACTTGCACCAATTAACATAACTCGCACTCTTATTAATAAAGGATTCCCAGTTATTGAAATATCAGGTTCTCCATGTTCTAATGATGTATTAGGTCATCATGATTTGTATACACAATTACCATTAGATAATATAACTATTAATACGGTTTCTGATACTGATATGGATGGTAATGGTGGCATGAATGGTGGTACATCAGGAGATGGTGGACTTGGAGGGCCTGCTTCCAGTTATGCAAATGGTGAAATAGTTCGTGGAAAGAAAGTAATTCCAGGATCTACTACTTGTGATGATCCTGAGGATACTGTATTCACTGCTGAAGGTGATGGTATGACTTCCGTTAGGACCAATAATGCTGATGGTTCCTATACAGTAACAAACTACTATAGAGGACAAGCAGACTCAGGCACTACATATTATCCAGATGGTAGCCAACAGAACTTTGTTTATTAATAACACAGAACATTAATACTAATGATATCAACAGATCTCCAAAGAGTACAGATTCAAAATATAGTTGAGAATCAACTCCCTTCTTTTGTACAGGAAGATTTTCCTTTATTGGGGGAGTTTCTTAAAGAGTATTATACTTCGCAAGAATATCCTGGAGCTTCTGCTGATGTAATTCAGAATATAGACGAATATTTAAAATTAGAGGCTTTAACCAATAATGCTGATGAAACAGAATTAGGAAGTGCAGTCGGATATCAAGATACTACAATTACAGTTACCTTTGATCTTAATAAAAGTATTTTTGGAACATATCAGTTTCCTGATAGAGATGGTTTAATACAAATTGATAATGAAATAATATTATATAAAGAAAAAACTAATACTACCTTTACAGGATGTGTCAGAGGATTTAGTGGGGTCACTTCATATGGTACAGATGATCAATTAACTTTTTCGGAATCAGATGTTAATCCTCATGCAAAAGGAAGTAAAGTTATAAATTTAAGTGCTTTACTTTTTAATAGATTTTTATTAAAACTAAAAAGACAGATTTCTCCAGGTTTTGAAGATAGGGCTTTAGATACTGATTTAAATCAAAGATTGTTTATTTCAAGATCAAAAGATTTTTATCAAACTAAAGGTACAGATGAATCCTATAATATTCTTTTTGGTGCTTTGTATGGTGAAAAAGTAGATGTAATAAAGCCAAGAGAATTTCTTTTTAGACCTTCTGATGCTGACTATAGAGTAACTAAAGATTTAGTGGTTGAAGCAATTCAGGGAGATCCTCTGGATTTATTAAATAGTACCTTATATCAAGATGCAGAAAATTTTGGAAATGATTATTCCTTAAATGAAGCATATGCTCCCATCAGTGGAGTAGAAAAAATTTCCATTGGTAGTTCCGATTTTTATAAGTTAAATCTTGATTATGGTTATGCAAGAGATGTTCCTCTCAAAGGAAGTGTATATGGAGAATTTGTAGTTCATCCTAATACTAAAGTAATAACAGAAGTAGCAGTAGGTTCAAGTGTAATAGATGTAGATTCTACCCTTGGTTTTCCTGATGCAGGGGAATTGTATGCACTTTATGGAACAGGAGTTACGGGAATATTAACTTACAGATCTAAATCAATAAATCAATTCTTTGAGGTTGGATTGGCTAATACCACCACGATTGGTATTAATACAAGTATTGATTCAAAAGAAAATATTCGATTAAATACAGACGTTTATGGATATGTAGGTTTAGGAACCACTACTAGAGTTTCTATGAGAGTTACTGGAGTTTTAGCAGACTTAGAAATTCCAGATAATACTTATTATTTTAATAATAATGATACAGTTTCTATAAAGTCTCTTGGAATAACCACTTCAAGTCCTAAAACAGAAAATTGGTTCTATAATGTAGCTACCAAATATGATGTAGAAACTATAACTCTAGTTGATGCTTCTGATTTTACTTATACTCTAGTTACATACGCTAAAAATAATTTTAGACTGGGTGATCAAGTTACTGTTATTGATACTTTAGGTAATACTAAAGATTCTACTGTAAGTGAGGTTATAAGTGATTACAGTTTTTCGATTAAAGGACAAGGAAATATAGCAGAGGCCAAATATACAGTTGAAAGAAAAATATTAAGAGCACAAGTAAAATCATCTTTAACTGATTATTCTTATATTGATAATTATTTTGCTAATGTTCAAAATACATATGTAAAATTTGATCAAGATCTTGTAGTAGCATCTTCTTCTATTCCCAATTATGATAATGCACCTTTAAATTTTTATGATAGAAAAATTACACTCAATGGAGAGTATAGTGGAGCCGAATTTACAATTTTAGATGTAAATGATCATGGTTATTGGACAGGAGATGCAGTTTACTATAGTCCTTATAATATTGAGACTAAAGATTTTCTAGGAAACACTACAAAAGTTGTAAGTAAGTTTCCTGAGATGGATGAGGGGGTTTTCTTCGTCAACAGATTGAATAAAAACCAATTTCAACTTGCTACAAGTCCAGCCAACATTTCTAATAATTCATTTGTTTCAGTATCGGGCATTGTAACCTCAAATACTCTAGAATATCTTGATTTCCATAACAAAGATGTTGATCATCAACTTTTACTGAAGGAAATAAAAAATCCACTTAATGAAGATGGAGATTTTATTACAGGACCAGGAGATAGAACAGGTATTTTAGTTAATGGTGTTGAAATTTTAAATTACAAATCTGATGAATCAGTTTATTACGGTAATATTAAAAATATTGATATTGCATCTGAAGGAATTGGTTATGATGTTATAAATCCTCCAGTTTTACATATTTCTGATAATGTTGGTTCTGGTGCAACTGGTATATGTGCTGTCGAAGGAGTTTTAATTGGAATCAATATTGAAGATCCAGGTTTTGATTATGTTTCTCATCCAACTCTTACTATAAGTGGGGGTAATGGTGAAGGGGCAAGTGCTAGAGTTAATACCAAAGAGATCGAACACTCAGTTTCGTTTAATGCAACGGCAGATTCTGCTCGTGTTGACATAACTGATAGCACTATTGGGTTTTCTACCTTCCATAAGTTTAGAAATGGCGAAAAAGTCATTTATAAGACCTTTGGACAGACCGCAGTTAATGGAATTTCAACAGATGCAATTTACTATGTTCATACCGTTGGTGTTTCTACGGTAAAACTCTATAAGTCAGAAACTGATGCTGTAAATGTAGGTTTAAACACTGTTATTTTATCTGATTTTGGAGTTGGAGTTCAAGCCCTTCAATCTTTTGATAAAAAACGAATTGTTTCCAATATTATAGTAGATAATTCAGGTTCTGGTTATGAAAATAAAAAAAGAACCCTAATTTCCGCAACAGGAATTAATACTGCTCTTAATCAAATCAATATTAATGATCATGGATATAAATCTGGTGAAATTATTCAATATTCATACAATCTTGATCAAATTACTGGAATTAATTCAAATACCAATTATGTGGTTACTGAAGTTGATCCAAACAACTTTAAATTATCTAGTGTAGGGGTTGGAACCACAAGTAAGTTCTTATATTATGACACAGAGCAATATATTGACTTTTCTGTTGCTGGTTTAGGAACAGGAACTCATACTTTTAACTATGAACCAATTACAGTAACTTTAACTGGTGAAATAGGAGTTCTTACTGCTACAGGACAAGATTTCCAAGCAAAACTTCAACCTTTGTTTAAAGGATCTTTAAAATCTGTACAAGTGACTAGTGAGGGATCTTCTTATGGTTCTGCAGACATTATAAACTATGATCGTCAACCTTTATTGACTCTTAAAAATGGATCTGGTGCAGAAATCACTCCAATTATCAATAATGGAAAAATAGTCGAAGTTCAAGTGGATAATCAAGGTGAAGGTTACAACGCACCTCCTAATTTAGTCATTACTGCTAATCAAGGTAATTATGGAAAGTTAGTTCCGATTATTAATGATGGAAAAATCACTAGTGTAAGAATTGATAATCCTGGAATTGGTTATACGGGTAGTGTGGGAGTAGCCGTGACCACTGATGCGTCTAATGGAAAATTAAGAGCAAAACTTCAGACTTGGACAGTTAATTTATTCCAAAAATATGTAGATATCATTTCTGAAGATGATGGAATTTTAGAAGCAGCAGAAAATTCAGAATTTGGTATTGAATATACTCATTTGTACTCTCCTCGTAAATTAAGAGAGTCGGTATATGTAAGAGATCAAGATAATAACATTAAATACGGACTTCCTGATTTACAAAAAGTTGATGGGGAAGAAGTTGCTACAGAATACCACTCTCCTATAATTGGATGGGCATATGATGGTAATCCCATTTATGGTCCCTATGGATATGAAACTCAAACTGGTGGATTCGTAAAAGCTATGGAATCTGGTTATAAACCAGTAACGGCTTCAAATAGACCTTCATTATCAAACTTCCCTCAAGGATTTTTTGTTGAAGATTTTGCATTTGATAATTCAGGAGATTTAGATGAGCATAATGGTCGTTTTTGTATAACTCCTGATTATCCAAATGGTGTTTATGCATATTTCTCAACTATCAATCCTACAAGTATTGAAAATTCAGGTGCTTTTAATAAGTATAGAAAACCTCAGTTTCCCTATTTAATTGGAAATACTTTTAAGTCTAAACCTAATAGTTTCAATTATAATGCAACTATTAATCAAAAATCTTATAATTTAAATAGGACAGAGTTTTTTAGAAATACCACTCCTTATTCTTTTACTAAGGAATATGCATCCTATGATTTCTTGTATCAACCAAATAAAGAAAAAGAGCAATTAATTGATATAAATTTAGTTTCATCGGGATCTATTGATAAAGTTGGTATATTAACAGGAGGAAATAATTATAAGGTTAATGATACTATTAATTTTGGACAACTTGGTGATAGTTCTCAAAGAGCTAAAGGAAGTGTTTCTAAGGTTGGTGGAAAAGTAGTCACTAATATTAGTGTTGCAAGTAGCACTGTATCAGATTTAGAGATTGCTCCATATGATGTTGATGGACAATATATCGCATTTTCCACTTCTCCTCATAATTTTACCAATCTAAATTTAGTTTCCTTATCGGGATTTAATACCTCTACTGATCACCTACAAGGAAGTTTTAATATTGGAGTAAAAACTGAGAGTGTTTTACTTGCAGGAGCTGCAACTACGATTGGGGTAACTGGAATAGTAACATATTTTGGAATTTCAGGATCACTTTCAAACGATCTTTTATCAATTAGAGAGAATGATATTTTAGGAATTGGAACGGAAACAATAAAAGTTCTTCAAGTTGATAGAGCAAATTCTCGATTAAGAGTTCTTAGAGCTCAAGAAAGCACAATGGGAAGTGCTCATACTGCTGGATCTGTAATAACTGAAGATTCTAGAAAATTTACCTTTAAAGCATCTCCTGAAAATGACGTAAAATTTGAATTAAATAAGGAAATTTATTTTGAACCAAAAGAAGCATTGGGTATTGGAACTCTTACAGGAGTGGGAATTGGAACCACCATTTCATTCTCTAATCCTGGTGCAGGTATTACTCAAATCTTCATTCAAACTGAAGCAATTTATCTTCCTAATCATGGATTAAAGAGTGGAGATGTGGTTAACTATAAAACCAATACTGGTGATGCCATAGGAGTTTCCACTGATGGTATTACATTGTATAGTCTTCCTACAGACGCTCCTTTATATGTTGGAAAAATTTCTAATGATTTAGTAGGAATTCAAACATTCCAAGTTGGTATTGGAAGCACAGGAACATTTGTAGGTATTGCCAGCACCACAGTTAATAGAGGATTGTTGAGATTGACTGGAATTGGTACAGGAGTATACCATAGTTTTAAAACAGTCAAGAATAATGTAGTTAATGCAGAGGCTCATAAGAATACAGTTACTGTAGCTACTGCTTCCACACATGGATTGAAATTCAATGATAATGTAACTCTTGATGTTCAACCAGGAATAGGAACCACTGTTACAGTTAAGTATAATGATTTTAATAGAAGAATAGTATTTGATCCCAAATCATTTGTGGCAGGTAATGTGGATACTACTGCTAATACTATTGAAATTACAAATCACGGATTGAATACTGGTGATAAAGTAATTCATACTGCTACATCTGCATCAGGTGGATTAGAAGATGAGAAAATGTATTATGTCTTTAAGTATTCTACGAGTAAAATTAAATTATGTTTGAGTAAATATGAATCGGAGCAGTTTGAACCTGAATTTGTAAATATAACTTCTGCATCTGCAGGAACTTTATCTCCTATCAATCCTTTAACTAATCTTACGAAGAACAATAGTGTAAGATTCGATTTATCAGATCCTTCCTTGGCTAGTTTTGTTGGAGTAACTTCTTATTCTGCTTTTGATCTTAATCTTTATACTGATGCTAAATTTGAAAATGAGTTCTATTCTACAACGTCCACTAATACTTTTGAAGTATCTAAAACAGGAAAAGTTGGTATTAGTACTAATGCAAGTTTAACTCTAGGTCTTACTCAAGATTTGCCCGAAATATTATATTATAAGTTTACGCCGATTAATGAATCCTTAATTACGGAAAGTAAAAAAGGAATTGTTATTGATAAAGAGATAGAAGGATACAATCAACTTGGTATAGAGGATAGTGTATATTCAGGAGACTTTACTGTAATTGGTATTGGATCTACTAATACATTTACTTATAACTCTTTAACTCGTCCTGAAAGACCTTCTTATAGTGAATCAGAAGCTTCATTAGAATATACCACAGATTCAAGCACTGCATATGGTGCGATTGCACAAATTAAATTAAAGTCAGAAGGAAGTGGATATACAGAAATAGTCGGAGTTTCTTCTATTGTTACTGGTGTGGGAACTGATTCGATTCTAGAACCATCTAGTACTAGTATTGGTAAGATACTTTCAACCAGAATTGAAAATATTGGATTTAATTATTCAGCAGATAATACTATAAGACCTATTGCTAATCTTCCTGAAATATTACAAATTGAATCATTAACATCTTTTGAATCAATTGGAATTAGTTCTGCTGGTAAAAATTATACCATAGCCCCCAACTTATTAGTTCTTGATGGATTTACAGGTAAGCAAGTAAAAGATGTTGATTTAGAATATCATATTGGTGATCAGCAAGTCACTATTTTGAAGAATACAAAGGGAATGTATAATACTCCTCCTTCAATCATACCTACAGGTAATGTGAATGGAATTGGTATTAATACTATTACCTATGATTCTAGTACTCAAGATGTTACCATTGGTTTAAATACTGCATTTAGTGATGCCAGTGATGTTCCTTTCTCAGTTGGTGATAAGGTTCTCATTGAAAATGTAAGTGTTGGTGTCGGTACGACGGGATATGGATATAATTCCTCTAAGTATGATTTTTCTCTCTTTACTTTAACTGCAGTTAATATTCCTCTTGGAGGAACCAATGTTGGATTTGTTACCTACAGTTTATCTGGACTTTTACCAGAGAATGCATATCCTGGTAATCAAGATGTTTTAAACTCTGCTGGAATAATTGTTCCCCAAAAATATTTCCCCCAGTTTGATATTGAACTTAAAAAGAATAATTTCATTGAAGGAGAACAAGTTAAATCAGGAAATAAAGTTGGAAAGGTTGAAAGTTGGAATAATCAAAATGAAAGTTTAAAAATAGCTTCATCTGATGAGTTTGATGTTGGAGATTTAATTGAAGGTACAACTTCTAGAACTTCAGGAACTATAGAATCTAAAATTAATTTTGAATCTGCTATAAAAATTGATGCTGGATCAGTAGTTAAACAGGGATGGCAAAGAGAAACAGGATTCCTGAATGATAATCTTCAAAGATTACCTGATAATTTCTATTATCAAAACTTCTCTTATTCATTAAAATCTAAAGTATCTTTAGATAAATGGGATGATGCAGTAAGTAAATTAAACCACCCTACTGGATTTTTAAAATTTAGTGATTTATTAGTAGAATCGCATTCTACTGCTGCACCTACTTCTGCTAAAGATAGTGATTTAGTGGCCTTTATTGATGCCATTGGAGTGGTTGATGTAAATTGCTATCCAAGTTTTGATTTAGTTACAGAGAATTCTTTAAGTATTAGTGATGAGGAAACTCTATCTGATCAAATATATTTTAATTCTAGAGTTCTAACGGATTATTATGAATCTGTTGGTAATAGAGTTTTAACTATTGATGATTTTAGCACAGAATTTAGTAGTAATCCTAGAGTTACAAGATTCTCCGTTGCTACTGAATTTTCTATTACACAAAGATCCAAGAAATTTGTTACTCTTGTTAAGGATAAAACTTTCACTGGAGAACGTCAGGTCAGTCTTGTTACTCTATTACAGAATGGATCAACAGGTTATATTAATAACTACGGAAGAGTAGATTCAGTTTTGAACTTAGGAAGTTTTGATTTTGGTATAAGTGGTAATAATGGACAACTTTTATTTTATCCAACAAAGTATAGTGTTAACAATTACAATATTACATCAGCTAGTTTTGATATAATTGGTTTTGCTAATACTACAGGTATTGGATCAACCACTCTTGGTAATTTCATTAATATTAATTCTACTCAAACTGCTGTCCCTACAGGAACTGCTACTACAATTGTTGGAATTGCATCCACATATAGAAGTTCAAAAGTTCTTGTTATGATTAATGGTGATAATGGAAGAATGGAATATGATGAACTTAGCATTCTTCATGATGGAACCAATGTCGATCTTTTAGAATATGGTCAATTAGCAACTGATAGTGATACTACTGGTGGTGGTGCTGGTCTTGGTACATATACTGCATCAATGGCCACTGGAGATATAATTGTTCAGTTTGTTCCTCATACTGGTATTGCAGCATCCGTAGATACAATAAGAGTTTCTATAGCAGATACAGCTTCAGGTAGTACAGGAATCGGAACACAATTCCTTGGTAATGGAGTTCAAGATCTCGCTTTCATAGATTCAACTTATACATCTATTAATGCTTCAGGTTCTCCTACAGAAAATGTCATTGCTCAATATGATATTAATAACACAGTGGAAACTAATGATCATAATGCTGCTTATTATATTCTAAGTGTAGAGGATGTTACTAATAATCGTTATGAAATGTCTGAAGTGATTGTTTTAAACGATAGTTCAGAAACGTATATAACTGAATATGGAAATATTACAAGTGTTGCAGGTCTAGGAACAGTTGGTGCAGCAGTTTCATCCAATTATGTGAATCTTTATTATACTCCTAATGCGAGCACTCATGTTCAGGTTCGTGTTTTCCAGATGAGTTTACAGATTGCTGCAGAAAACTCTGCCATTGAATCTGTAGATGAGATTAATCTTAATAATGCATCAATTAGAGCTGGATTCGGACAGTATGAAGGAACTGGAGTTGATGTTGTTAGGGCCTTTAATTTACAACATGATGGAAGAAATATATTTGCTAGAGCATTTGATGGTAGTGATTCTACTGTAGTTAATCTAACCAAGAATAGTGTAACAATTCCAGAGCACTTCTTTGTAAGTGGTGAAGAGGTTACCTACTCTGCTGGGGCCGATACTCCAATTGGAATTGCTACAACTACCATTACAGGTATTGGTACTACTACTCTTCTTCCTTCTACCGTATATGCAATCAAGGTTGATGAAACAACTCTTAAGTTTGCTAAAACTGCAGAAGATGCATTAAAAACAGTTCCAAGTGAATTGCACTTAACTGCAGTTGGTACAGGGGTAGCACATACAATAACAGCACGTAATCAAAATACTAAATGTTTGATTGGAATTGATAATGCAATTCAACAACCAATTGTTGCCACTGCGGTTACTACTGGATTAACAAATCAATTAGGAATTGCAGATGTAACAGTAAAAACTTCTGGAGTCACATCTATCTTCGGTGGAGATCTACTTAAGATCAATGAAGAGATAATGAAGGTTAATACTGTAGGATATGGGAGCACTAATTTCCTTCTAGTTGATCGTCAATGGATGGGAACAGTATTAGGAATTCATACTATAAATTCTTTAATTACTAAAGTTGATGGTGATTATAATATTGTTGAAAATACCATTAATTTTGTTACAGCACCTTTAGGACCAACTCCTATTAGTTCTACAACTAATCCACCAGACAGTAGAGATTGGGTAGGAATTACTACATTCTCTACTTTCCAAGGAAGAACCTTTATGAGAGGAGCAGCTGCAGATAGTAGTAATAGACCTTATGCAACCAACCAAGTTTTTGATGATATATCGGAAGGATTTACTGGTGTTGGTAAAACATTTACTTTAAAATCAGATGGTTCAAATGCAGTAGGATTCTCTACGAATAATGGAGTTATTCTTATTAATGGAATATTCCAAGGACCAACTGGAGGATTGTCCACCTATCAGGATTATATTTTATCTGAAGGATCAGGAATTACAACTATAACATTTACAGGAACAGCAACTTCTCTTGCAAGTGATCCTAACAACTCTAATATTCCTGTGGGTGGTGTAGTTGCATCCGTTGGTTCTACGGGTGGGCTCGGATATCAACCACTTATTGGTGCTGGTGGAACCGCAATTGTTTCTACGGCAGGAACCGTTTCCTCTATTAGTATTGGTAACAGTGGATCTGGATATAGAATAGGAGTTCAGACAACTGTTAATGTTGCTATTCAAACAGGAACTACTATTCAACCACAATTGATTGGTATTGGTACTGCTGCAATTACTGATGGACATATCACAGGAATAGCAATTACGAACAGTCAAGTCATTTATATACCTAAAGATATCTATGATGTTGGTTATACCTCTACAACTGGTATCACAACGATCACTACAACGGCAGCCCACGGTCTTGCAATAGGGCAAGAAGTTAAGTTAGCAGGAATTGCATTCACATGCGATTACCTCCCTGCTGTGGGCGTTAATAGTGCCATATACGACAATACTACAGGTATCATGACAGTTACTACATCTAGTGCTCATGGATTGTCTGTGAGTGGTAAAGCAAGTGATGTGGTGCTTACTGGATTAGCATTTACTTGTTCATTAGATGATGGAGCTGCTACTCATTTATATCCAAGAACCAGTGATCCTGCTTATGGTGGAACCCCTGTTACTGGCGTGGCAAGTGCTACTCAGTTTACAATAAATGCAGGTGTTTCAACTGTTCCTACATTCTATGCATCAGGTGGTACAATACAACCTGCTTTGATAGCACCTAGAGACATCAATAATTCGGATAGTGGTGCTGATCCTGCTGCTAGTGGATCTACCATTTTAACTGTTGGAACCACCACTTCATTTACTATTAATAGTGGTGTTTCTACACGAGCACACTTCTACTCACGAGGTGGAACAGTTAATAGACAGATGGATGTTATAATTGATGAACCACTTGGATATACCAATATTCCTCTTGTTTATAGTTCTTCTGGAACTACAGGAATTGGAACACAAGCCACTGTTGATATTGTAGTGGGTCAAGGATCTAGTGTTACACAGTTTGAAATAAAGAATACTGGTTATGGATATGCGGATGATCAAATTCTTACTGTTCCTAAGATGGGAGCAACTGGTATTCCTACTGATCCATCCAAAACTTTTGAAGAATTCCAGATCACAATACAGGATATATCTAGTGATTCATTTGCGGGTTGGACTTTTGGGGAATTAGAAGTTCTTGATAAGATTCAAAGTGAATTTAATGGAACCAAGAAAGTATTTACACTTAAGAAGGATGGAGCACCTATTACCATTAAAGCACGAGAGGGATCTAACATTGATGTTCAATCAACCATCCTTGTTTTTGTTAATGATACTCTTCAAGTACCTGGTCAGGGTTACACTCTTACAAATGGAAGTATTCTAACTTTCTCGGAAGCTCCTAAAGGACGTGAAACAGATGGATCATTTGATGGTGATACATGTAAAATTCTCTTCTATAAAGGAAGTGGTGATGCTGATGTTATATTCAAGGATGTATTAGAAACTGTTAAGAAGGGAGACACTCTTCAAATTCACGGAGATGGTAATCTTTGTACGGATTCGATAGAAGAAAATAAGAGACTAGTTGAAGAAGTTGTATCAACTGATATTGTTAATACCAATGCATATACAGGTGTTGGTATTAATGGAGATCCAAATTGTAAGAGAACGGTTACATGGTGTAAGCAGGGGGTTGATAAGATTATTAACGGACAAATAATCAGTAAGAGTCGTGAAGAGTTGGAGTCCTTGATTCAACCTACTACTATTTTATTACAACCCGTTGGTCTTGGATCAACTGTTGCATATGTAGAAAATGTGACTACTGTATTCAACCCATTAAATGAAGATCAGACTGCTGCTAAGACTAAGCAGATTGCTCTAATTTCTCAGGATCTTATCACTGCTGCAACTGCAACTGCTACGGTTGGATCATCTGGAACTATTACATCTATAACAGTCACAGATGGTGGTGTGGGTTATACGACCACTCCTGTAGTAATAGTAGGTAATCCTGTAGGATTAGGAACAACCCAAAGAGCTCAAGCAATTGCAGGTGTGAGTGTAGGAGGAACTGTTTATAGTATTTCTGTCACGGAAGCAGGAACAGGATATACTTCCACCAATCCACCAGAAGTTCTTATTGAAGTTCCTAGTTCTAGTCGTGAAGTAACTACTTCTGATTCTTACGCAGGTGATTTTGGTCAGGTGGTTGGATTTGGAACCACAACTGTTGGAGACTTTAATAGATTTATCTTTGATCTTCACATTCCAGGAGATTCTTTCCTCAGAAATACTTCCATTGTTTCAACAGCAGTTACCGTTAGTGGAATAAGCACAGGTGATTACTTTATTGTTAATAACTCTAATGTGGGAGGAAGTAACACAGCAATCACTTCTTATGATGTTGGAGGAAATTCAATTGGTGTAGGAACTCAGTTTGTTAATAATGTTTATCAAGTGGCTGATTTCGCAATAGTAAGTGTTGCTAAAACCTCTATTGGAATTGCTACTGTAGGAACAGGAATGACATATGTGACGAGAGTATTTTCAATGGTGGATAAATTTAGTGGAGATACATTCTCATCCTTGGAGATAAAGTTTGATTCTACTGGTTATACCTTTGATGCTGGTGGTGGTAATTATACCACTTACAGTGGGGGAATAACTACTGAAAGTCACATGGGTGATTACAGTTGGGGTAAAATAGAATTAGGAAGTAGAGCTAATCCTGAGTCATTTAATTTCTATGGAGAAAGAGGTACAGGTGGTATCTCAACTTCAGGAATTGTGAGAAGAGTTGCTCCATTGAAATATAAGAATTATTCGTAATAAATACCATTAAACAACTAGCATAAAATGGCTAAAATAGGAATAGATACTGGATCTTCCGCTAATGATGGAACAGGTGATACCCTGCGAGCTGGTGCTGGAATTATTAATCATAATTTTAATGAAATTTATAATACATATGGAGATGGAACTAATTTAACTTCGATTGCGGGAACTTTTAAAAGTAATAGTTTAGGTATTCATACATTAAGAAACGTTGGTCTAGGAACAAGTACTTCTACGTCTATTTTAACTGTTTTAGGAAATGTAGATATAAATGGAATTACTACTATAACTCAACTAGGGGTTATTGGAGTAACCACTACCCAACATCTAAATGTTACGGGTGTTATTACTTCAAGTAATTTAAGTGTTGGAGTCATTACAGGAACAAGTGCAGTTATAGGATCTGGGGTTACTATTGATAATGCTGGTATTAATATTGCGGCTGGTATAGGAACTCTAAAGGATCTTAATATTACTGGTATTACTACTGTTGCTTCTTTCAATGTAAGTGGTATTGGTACGGTATCTAATGTTATACACACTCAAGATTCGTCAGGTTTAGGAGCAACTGTCGGGGCAGCAGTTGGTGTTGTTACTTATTATGGTGATGGATCTCAATTAACAGGTATTGCTACTCTTCCTTCGAGAGTTGTGGTATCAGGTGCGAGTACATCAATTGGTATAGGAAGCACTGCTAAATTTGATATAGCAGGATTTAAATCATATAATTTGTATAAGGTTGGAATCACCAGTGCTGCATGGGTAAGGATATACACTGATGCGGCTTCTAGGGATAGTGATATAACAACTCGACAGGAACAAACGGATCCTACACCTGGTTCTGGAGTTATTGCTGAAGTAGCAACCTCTACAGCAGGGTTTAGTACATTCATAATGTCGCCAGGAGTGATTGGATGGAATAATGATCCCGTGTCAGTTGCAAGTTCTATTTTTGTGGCAGTTACTAATAAAGAAGCGGCCGCTGGAGTTACTACTGTTAATTTAACAGTTCTTCAGTTAGAGGACTAATAAATGGAAGAACATATAGTTACTCTTAACAAACACGAGGATCTGTCTGATTTCTATACGGAAATGGAATCATCAGGGGGATCGGGTTCTATTCCAACAAGAGCAGTAAGTTGTTTGAACCGAAGACCTAAAAGTAGAAATACTAATTATAATCTCACAACTTCAGAAGCATCTACATTGAAAGGTGATTCAAGAGTCAGAGATATAATTTCTAAATCTCAATTAGATACTATTACCAATAAACCTGTATATACACAAACTTCAACAGATTGGAATAAAAGTGCTACTGCAGGGGCAACCAATAAAAATTGGGGTCTTTATAGATCAATAAGAGGATCACAAGTTTCTGGATGGGGAGTAGGTGGAACAGTTGCTGAAAGTGCTACCATTAATACTACTAGTTCTGGAAAAAATGTAGATGTCATTATTATGGATGGTTTGATTGGAACCACTCATCCAGAGTTTCAAATGTATCCTGATGGTAGTGGGGGTACAAGAGTTAATCAATTTAATTGGCTTCAATATAAGGATGAGATAGAAGGTGGAGGTGATGGAACTTATACTTATAGTTCAGGAAATAGTGCTAATGATAATCATGGAATGCATGTAGCAGGAACTGTATGTGGCAATACTCAAGGGTGGGCAAGAGATGCTAACATTTATAGTATGAGTCCTTTTGATGGGCAAATTAATACTCAGTATCTTTTTGAATATGTAAAATATTTTCATGAGAATAAATCAGTGAATGCTGCTACTGGACGGAAAAATCCAACCATTGTAAACAGCAGTTGGGGTTCTTCTTATTCACTTGCACGTTCTGGGATTACTCAAGTAGTGCATGATGGAGTTACTTATAATTCTGGATTTACAGATTCGGATTTTAATACTTATGGAATAAGCACTAGATCATATGATGCAACAACTTTAACTGTTGCTGCATATGTTACTGCTTATGTTTCTGATCTGGAAGATGCTATTGGTGCAGGGGTAATCTTAGTGGCAGCAGCAGGTAATGAGCAGATGAGATGGGATGTCTCTAGTGGGGATGAATATAATGATACTGTTACTGTTAGTGGTACAGCATATAATTATCACCGAGGATCGTGGAATTCAACTGGAGAAAATGTAATATGCACAGGAGCAGCAGATGCAAATTCCACTGAAAAGAAAGCAGTGTTTAGTTCTTGTGGTCCTAGAGTAACAACTTATGGACCTGGTGATAATATTATTTCTGCTGTGAATGGAAATGCTGTAACTGGAGGAACTACGACTACTGTAGAGGATCCAAGAGACAGTGATTTTCTTTTTGCCAAATATGATGGAACAAGTATGGCATCTCCTCAAATATGTGGAGCTCTTGCTTGCTTATTGGAACAAGAACCACGTTTGAGTCAATCTGATTGTGTTGCTTATCTTGAACAACATTGCAAATCTGATCAATTAACTGATAGTGGAGGAAGCACTTCTGATACTACTTCTTTACAAGGATCTTCTAATAGATATTTGTTTTACTTTAAACAAAGACCTGAAACTGGTGTTTTAGATCCCGATTCAGCATACGGTGCTCGTAATTATACTACTGCGGGAACTAAATACCCTCGTGTGTCTACTTTAGTCACCAAAAAATCTTAATAAATAAATAAAAACTTCCGTCAAATGGCTGCAATTATAACTGATCAACTTCGTATTTTGAATACCAAAGATTTTGTCGCTAGTGTAGCATCGACAACTAATTCATTTTATACATGGATTGGTTTACCGAATGCTACGCAGGTTGATTCTGATTGGAATACGACTCCACCTGATCCGAGGGATAGTTTTAATCAAGAGAATGAATATTGGGATACGATGATAGCCTTGAAAAAGGTAGATACAACAGATATCAAGCAAGTTGTTAAAAAGAATACATGGGCATCAGGTATTACCTATGACATGTATAGAAATGATATTCAAGCAGAGAATCCTTCTAAACCTTCTAATTCTATTACTTTATATGCTGCAAATTACTTTGTAGTTAATGAAGATTACAAAGTTTATATTTGTCTTCAGAATGGAACGGATCCTGATAACCCAGAAGGAAAAGCATCATTAGATCAACCAACATTTACTGATTTAGAACCAAGGGCAGCAGGAAGTAGTGGTGATGGATATATTTGGAAGTATTTGTATACAATTAAACCTGGTGATATTGTAAAGTTTGACTCTACAGACTTTATGCCTGTTCCTGCAGATTGGGCAACTAATAGTACTGATGCAGCAGTCAGAGATAATGCTGCTACTAGTGGTCAACTTAAGATTGTTACCATTACTAACAGAGGTGTTGGATTAGGAACTGCTAATCAAACTTATACCAAAGTACCTATCAATGGTGATGGTCAAGGTGCAGAAGCAACTGTTGTAATTAATAGTTCTTCAAAAGTAGAATCAGTCACTGTTTCCAAGGGTGGTTCTGGCTACAGTTTTGGAACATTAGATTTAGCAGAGGGTGGAGTTCCGACAGGAACAAGTGCAGCTGCATTTAATGTTATCATTCCTCCTCAGGGTGGTCATGGTGCTGACATTTATAGAGAACTAGGAGCAAAAAATGCTCTTGTTTATGCTCGAATTGAAAACGATGCAGAGAATCCTGATTTCATCACTGGACAAGAATTTGCTCGTGTAGGTATTGTTCAAAATCCTGAAGCATATAATTCTACTGAAAATTTAGAATTAGATAAAGCAAGTGCAGTATATGCTTTAAGATTGACTGGTGCTGGTTCTAGTACTGCTACATTTACTGCAGATGATTTTGTTACTCAAACTATAGGAGTGGGTTCCACTGCTGTAGGAAGAGTTATTTCTTATGATCAAACAACTGCTGTTCTGAAGTATTGGCAGGACAGATCTACTTCAGGTTTTAACACTGATGGTAGTGCAAATACGGATCCTACTTATGGATTCCAAATGGATAGATTTACTGCAAATATTAAATCTGGTGGATCCTTTAATATTTTGGGAGGATCAGAAACCTTAGCGATTAATACATCATTCACAGGTCTCTCTACTGTAATAAATAGTAGGACTTATTATCTTGGTCAGTCATTTACCGCAGGTGTGGCCAATCCAGAAGTTAAAAAATATTCTGGAGATATTATTTACGTTGATAATAGACCGTCGATCACTAGATCAACAAACCAAAAAGAAGATATCAAAGTCATTTTGCAATTCTAAAGAATTATGTCTCAGGAAACTAATCTAAACGTCGCACCTTATTTTGACGATTTTAATGCAAATAATGACTATTATAAAGTATTATTCAAACCTGGAACGCCAGTTCAAGCAAGGGAATTAAATAATCTTCAATCGATTTTACAAAATCAGATTGAACAATTTGGTCAACACTTTTTTAAAGAAGGTGCAAAAGTTGTTCCAGGTAATACTACGTATAATAATCAATATTATGCTATAGAACTTGAACAGAGTTTTTTAGGATCTCCTGTATCTAATTATTTGGGGCAGTTAGTAGGATTAAAAATTACGGGATTATCTTCAGGTATAACAGCTGTTGCGGAAAAATGTGTTCTTGCAAAAAATTCAGAAAGAGGAACTCCTACTCTTTATTTGAGATATTTGGGATCAGATACTACTAATAACCTTTCATCTATTTTTCAGGATAATGAATTGTTATCAGCTAGTGCAGATATAATTTCAGGAGGGACCACTATTGCAGCAGGTGAAGCATTTGCAAGTACTTTAGTTACTAATGCGTCTTCTGTAGGATCTTCTTTTTCTATTGCTGATGGAATTTATTTTGCTAAAGGTAATTTCGTAGAAGTTAAAAAGCATACACTTCTTTTAGATGAATATTCTAATACCCCTAGTTATCGAATTGGACTTTTTATTGATGAAGAGATAATTAATTCGGATATGGATCCTTCCTTGAATGATAATGCGGGAGGATTTAATAATTTTGCTGCTCCAGGAGCAGATAGATTAAAGATTACTACTTCTTTGATTAAAAAAGAATTAGATGATTTTGATGATAATAATTTTGTTGAGTTAGCAACTGTAGAAAATGGTGTGTTGAGGTCTAAACCCAATTCAGGACAATATAATCTACTCAATGATGAATTAGCAAGAAGAACTTATGCAGAATCAGGGGATTATTATGTTCATCCATTTGGTATTGATGTAAAAAACTCTTTAAATAATTATCAAGGAAATAATGGTGTTTATAATGCAAATCAATTAACTGCTGGAGGACAGGTTCCTTCAGACGATTTAGCATTATATAAGGTATCACCAGGTAGAGCATTCGTAAAAGGATATGATATAGAAACTAGAACTTCTAATTATCTAGATGTTTCTAAACCAAGAACAACTAAATCTTTAGAAGATCAAGGTATAAATTATAATACTGGTGCAACTTTAAAATTAAATAAGGTATATGGAACTCCGCAAATAGGTATTGGTAATACTTATGTTTTAAGTTTAAGAGATACAAGAGTAGGAACTGCTGCTACTCTTCCTGCAGGTAAAGAAATAGGATTAGCACGAGTATATGATTTTGATTTAGAGTCAGGATCTTATGATAGAGCTAATGAAAATATTAATGAATGGGATGTTACTTTATATGATATTCAAACAGTTACAGAGATAACTTTAAATGAGAACATTACATTATCAGTTCCAAGTCATATTAAAGGAAAATATAGTGGAGCAACTGCATTTATAAAATCTCCTGTTTCTGCGGGTGTTGCCGTAACTGTTTACGATGTACAGGGTGATTTTATAAAGAATGAAAATTTCATTATAGATGGCGTAGAAAATACAAGAGTTGCGGTTGCAGTAACTAATTACGGTATTTCCGATATAAAGTCCGTTTTTGGTAATACAAACGGGCCTGACATGAATACAGTGGGTGCTGCACAAACATTCTCTGCAGACACAATTTTGACACCAATCACTTCAATTGGTGTAGGAACCATCAGTCAATTTGTATGGAACTCTACAAGTGGTGCTATCAGCACTGTAAGAAGTACAAGTCCTAATTTTCCAGGACAAATAAAGACTGGAAACTTAATTAGATTTAGTGGTACTAATACAGTTGATCCCGTGCTTGCTTCTGTTGTTAGTGTGGGTACAACTCATGTTGTTGTTACAGGAGTTACTACGGTTACGGGAGTAGCAGATGGTTTATTACCTAATTCTGTAACTCAGGTTTCTGATCTTGCTGTGGTTGGAACTGATCTCCAGAAAGCATCTGATGTTTCTTTCTATACTAAACTTCCTAAAGATAATATTTCTAATGTAGATTTAACTGACGCATCTTTAACTATTAGAAAAACTCAGAATGTTAATATTGTAGATGGTCAACTTTCATCTGCTGTTGAAACATCTACTAATGAAACATTTTTACCTTTTACTGCTTCAAGATATTCCTTAATAAGAAGTGATGGAACTACCGAAGTTTTAACTAGTGATAAAGTTCAAATAGATACTGCATCTACCTCTCTTCAAATTTATGGTTTAGGAGGAGATGATGAGGCCGTTCTTATTACTACAATAAAGAAACTTAAACCCAAGGTTAAAATAAAATATAGAAATAGAGTTAATACTTTATTAGTTGATAAATCTACTAATGATGCATCTGGTATTACTACTTTAACTGCCAATGATGGATTGACTTATGGAAATTATCCATATGGAACCAGAGTTCAAGATGAAGATATTTCTTTAAATGTTGCAGATGTTATAACGGTTTATAAAGTTTATGAGTCTGCGAATACTTCGGATCCTTCTGCTCCGACATTGACTCTTTCATCATTAACTGGACCTACAGGAAAAACTGCTGATTTAGTTATAGGTGAAAAAGTTAAAGGAAAAACTAGTAATGCTTGTGCTTATGTTGCAGAATCAGTAACTAATTCTCAAATCACCTTCTTACCTCAAAATGAAATTAATTTCAAAGAGGGTGAAACAGTTGTATTTGAAGAATCTCAAATTGAGGGTGTTGTAACGACTATTGATGCTTCTAGTTTAGATATTTCAGGTAATTTTGAGTATGAAAATGGTCAAAAAGAAGATTTTTATAATTATTCAGTTGTTAATAGAAAAGCAGATACAAAAGCACCCAATAAAAAGATAAAAATTTATTTTGCTAATGGTTATTATCAATCGACTGATGATGGAGATATTACAACTGTAGATTCTTATTCGAGTTTTAATTATACAACTCAAATTCAATCAGTAAATGGTAATAGAAATACGGATTTAATTGATATTAGACCAAGAGTTTCTGATTATACTGTTGCAACCAGTGTAAGATCTCCTCTTGAATTCTATGGAAGAACATTTGATGCTTCGGGTAATTCAGCAGCAAATATTTTAGCTTCTGACGAAACTATAATCACTGATTTTTCATGGTATCTTGGTAGGATAGATACGATTTATCTTACTAAAGATGGGAAACTCCAAGTTAAGTATGGAGAACCTTCTGAACAACCCCAAGAACCTGTTACAGTTGATGATGCATTAAAGATTGCTACTGCGTATCTACCACCTTATCTTTATGATACGTCAAATGTCTCTTTAAATTTCTTAGAATATAAGAGATATACGATGTCTGATATTAAAGGACTTGAAAATAGAATTAAATCTCTTGAATATTATACTTCTCTTTCTTTACTAGAAGCAAATACTGCTAGTCTATTTCTTCCTGATTCTGGGGGTATAAACAGATTTAAGTCAGGATTCTTTGTAGATAATTTTACTTCATTTTTAACACAATCTACTCTTGTAGAATATAAAAATAGTATTGATAGGAGTAAGCAGGAATTAAGACCTAATCATTATACTACTGCTGTAGACGTTGAATTAGGCCCTGTTGAAAATGTAAGTGCTAATAGAGATTTAGAGTTTGCTGCACCACAAGGAACAAATGTTAAAAAGACAGGAGATGTTATAAGTTTAAATTATAATGAAGTTGAATGGTTAAAACAGGTTTCAGCTACAAGATCTGAGAGTGTAACTCCATTTATAGTGAGTTTTTGGAGAGGTAATATAAATCTTACTCCTGCATCGGATAACTGGGTTGATACAGAAAGACTTGATGCAAATATTATTAATGTAGAAGGTGATTTTACTCAACAAGTGGAAGATCTAGGAAGAAGATTTGGTGTAAATCCTCAAAATGGATTTGGATCTGTTATTTGGAATTCATGGGAAACAATATGGTCAGGAACAACTAGAGAGGCAGTGGATATCACTCCTACTTTAAGTATTGAGGAAACTGGAAGAAGTTCCACTACCATATTCCAAAGATGGACAAGAACTGCAAGAGAAGCATTTGAGATTTCTGCAACAGAACAGCAAAGAAGAACAGGTACACGAGCTATTGTTACTGAACAATTTGATAGAACTTCACAAGGAACTCGATCAATAAGTAGGGAGTTGATTGCGTTTATGAGATCAAGAAATGTTCAATTTGTTGTTAATAGAGTTAAACCTTCTACAAGACAATATGCATTCTTAGATGGAATAGATGTAACCAAATATTGTGTACCTAAATTAATAGAAATTTCTATGGTTTCTGGTACTTTCCAAGTAGGTGAGAGAATTACTGGTACAACTAGACCTTTAGGAGTATTACCAATTACGAATGATGATGCGGAAGCTTCTATTAGATTCAGAGTAGCACAATCTAATCACTTAGAAGGGCCTTATAATTCTCCTACACGAATTTATGGATCCAATCCATATGGAAATGGAACCATACCTGCTAGTTATTCTACTACTTCAACAACAGTAAACGTAGATACTTTCTCTTTAGCAAATCAACCTCAAGGATCATATTGGGGATGGGTAGAAGAGGATATGATATTAGTGGGAGAAACTAGTGGAGCTATGGCAACAGTTTCTAATGTTAGGTTGGTATCAGATATTGGATCCAATCTTATTGGAAGTCTTTTCATACCTAATCCAAATATTAGCAATAATCCACGTTTTGAGACTGGAGATAAGGTATTTACTTTAATTAATAATGCTGCGAATAATGTTAATGATGCTCAGTCCAGAGCAGAAAGAACATTCTCTTCTACTGGAATCTTGGATACCGTTCAAGAAGATATTGTATCTGTCAGAAATGCTATTATTTCAACAGAAACACTTAGTGAAGAACGAACAGTAAGTAATGTTATAGGTAGTGAAATTGTAGAGGGTGAGACTTGGACAGAAGATTGGGAGATTCCTTGGAGAGATCCTTTAGCTCAATCATTTAGAGTTGAAGATGCAAGTGGTATTTTCTTAACCAGTTGCGATATTTTCTTTGCTGCAAAGGATGATGAAGATTTACCTGTTTACTTTGAGATAAGAACAATGCAGGGTGGTCTTCCTACTAAAAAGGTTATTCCATTCTCTGAAGTTTCTATATCTCCAGCAGATATTACAATTTCTAATGATGCATCTATTGCCACAACCTTTACATTTAAATCACCTATCTATTTGGAAGGTGGAATTGAATATTGTATAGTTCTTCTTTCAGACTCTGCTAAGTATCAGGCTTATATTTCAAGAGTGGGTGAAACAGATTTATTAACTCAAACTAATGTTTCTCAACAACCATTCTTAGGATCTTTATTTAAGTCTCAGAATGCGTCTACATGGGAACCAAGTCAGTGGGAAGATCTTAAATTTACTCTTTATAGAGCGAATTTTGTAACAACTGGATCTTTTGAATTATATAATCCTGAGTTAACAGAAGGAAATCATCAAATTGCTCATCTTTTATCTAATCCATTGAATTTGACGGGAAGAAAGATTAAGGTGGGAATTGGATCTACTTTAAATGATACTGATCTTACTGTTGGAAATACGGTTCTTCAACATGGAAGTAGTGCAACAGGTACATATGTTGGTAATGCAGGAATTGCAACAGGCACTTTAAATATTATTAATGCTGGTATTGGATATACTCCAATATCAGGTACTTATCAATTTGATCAGGTTGCTCTTACCAATGTAACGGCAGCTGGAAATGATGCTGTGGCAGACATTACAATTACTAACGGAGTAGCAGTAGCTGCAACTATTTCCTCTTTTGTCGTGGGTTCTGGTGGTACAGGATATGTTCCAGGCGATGTTCTAGGAATAGGAACTATTGGTAATAATTCATTGGGATTAAATGCTCGACTCTCTGTTGTTTCGATTGCAAATACTTCCCAGTTAATTCTTGATAATGTTCAGGGTAACTTCTTAACAGGAACAGGAAATACTGTTAAGTATATTAATAATACAGGTCTTACAACTGATCTTAATGGTGCTAATAATGTGGGTGGAAATGTAGTAATTTCTGATGTTGAAGTAGTTAATGATGGATTACATATCCTCGTTAATCATAAGAATCATGGAATGTACTTTACAGATAATGATGTAACTATTTCTAAGGTACAAAGTGATTTAATTCCTACAAAACTGGTTAATGATCTTGATACATCCACGACAGGTGATATAACTGTTGATAGTGCAACTAATTTTGATGAGTTTGAGAATGTTGGAGTAGGAACTACTAACTATGGTTACCTTAAGATTGGTGAAGAAATTCTTTCTTATGAGAGTGCTGATGGAACTACCATCGGTATTACTTCAAGATCTATTGATTCTACCACTACTAAGAATTATCTTGCTGGTACTCCCGTTTATAAGTATGAACTAGGGGGTGTTTCCTTAAGGAGAATTAATAAAACTCATTACTTAGGAAACGTATCAATTGCCAATTCGATTACCTTTGATTCTTACAACATTAAACTTGATATGGGATCAAGTGGTTTAGGAAGATCTACTGGAGAAAGTTTCCCTATTCTTTATATGGGTCAAACCAAGTCAGCTGGTGGAGATAATGTAACTGCTACGCAGAACATTCCTTTTGAAATTATTAATCCACAGATTCAAAATCTTACAGTTCCAGGAACCAATCTTACATCTCAAGCAAGAACTATTAGTGGTTCCAGTTTAGATGGAAATGAAATTCCATATATTGATCAGGGATTTGAACCAATTAGTGTTGGTCAAAATAATTATATGTCTACTCCTCGAATTATAGCTTCTAAGATCAATGAAACCAATAATTTAAGTACTCTACCAGGAAACAAATCCTTTAATATGAGACTTAATTTAGCTACCACTGATTCTAAAGTATCTCCTATGGTTGATACACAAAGAATGAATGTTATCTTTACTTCTAATAGAGTAAATGCACCAATTTCAAATTATATAACTGATAATAGAGTAAATAGTATATTTGATGATCCTAATGCTTTCCAATATCTTTCTAAAGAGTTTCAATTGGAAAATGCTTCTACTAGTTTGAAGATTATTACAAATGCTTATTTAAATACAAATTGTGATATAAGAGCATTTTATTCTATTAGTAATTCTCCTCAATCCAATCCAGTTTATGCTCCTTTCCCAGGATATGATAATCTGGATTATAAAGGAGATGTAATTGATCCTGCTGATAATGATGGAAAATCTGATGAATATATTACTCTTTCACCTAATGAGGAAGTAAATGTATCAAACATTAACTTTAAAGAATATACATTTACGGCCACTGAACTTCCTTCATTCAAATTTTATAGGATTAAAATAGTAATGACTTCTACAAGTCAAACTTTCCCTCCTCGTTTACAGGATCTTCGAGTCCTTGCACTTGCATAAAATGTCTTATTTAAAAGTAGAGGGGCATGGAGGTCTGTATCGTGATTCCCAAACAAATTCGATTGTGAATCGTAATACATCTGAGTATAAACAGTATATGTCTCAGAAAAAAACTAGAGATAATGAACATCAAAAAGTTGATGTTATTGAGCAAGATCTTACAAACCTAAAAAATGAGATTAATGAAATTAAATTTTTACTTAAGGAGTTAGTAAATGGCCAGTCATAACATAACATTTGATCCCGAATCAGGAACTCCTTATGCTGCTAATTTAAACATCTATGGGGGAGCAGGATTTGACGATACTTTTACAGTAACACGTCCTAATTCTACTGCTTATGATTTTACTGGATATAGTGGTGCTGCTCAAATGACCAAAAGTGTAGCAGTAGGATCTACTGTTGCTATTACTGCTACTTTCACCGTAGGATTCACAAGTGCTGCTGGTGGAAAAATAGCATTAACATTAGCAGATACACTTACTAGAAATATTAATGAAGGTAGATATGTTTATGATGTTAATATAGTGAGTGCGGGATCCACTTATTATAAATTAGTAAGAGGGGATGTAATGGTTCATGCTGGTGTTTCTACCAGACCCTAAATAATTTCACAGGAATAGTAGATACATGGCACAACCATCTAGTAGATCTGAATTAAAGCAATATTGTTTACGGCAATTGGGAGCTCCTGTGCTGGAAGTTAACGTTGCGGATGAACAATGTGAAGATATAATTGATGATGCTGTTCAATATTTTCATGAAAGACATTTTGATGGAGTCTTACAAACATATTTAAAATATCAAGTAACTCAAGATGATATTGACAGAGGTAAAGGTCCAGGAGCAGATGGAGTAACAGGAATAACAACTACGACTGCTTCTTCAACTATTAATGGAGTTTCGATAGATTTTGATTGGAAAGAAAATAGTAATTATTTACAAGTACCTCCTGCAGTTATTGGTGTTACTAAAGTCTTTCACTTTGATGGAAGTGCTACTATTACTAATAATATGTTTAGTGTTAAATATCAATTATTTTTAAATGATATTTACTATTGGGGAGCAACAGAATTATTAACCTATGCAATGACAAAAACGTATTTGTCGGATATAGATTTCTTGTTAACAACAGAAAAGCAAATAAGATTTAATCAAAGAATGGATAGATTATATCTTGACATGGATTGGAGCACTTTAACTGCTGGAGATTGGTTAGTGATGGATTGTTTTAGAACTCTTGATCCAAATGATTATTCAAGAGTATGGAATGATTCATTCTTAAAGAAATATACAACTGCTCTTCTTAAGAAGCAGTGGGGCCAGAACTTAATTAAATTTAATGGAGTTAAACTTCCTGGTGGGGTTGAATTAAATGGTCGGGATATTTATGAGGATGGTGTAAAAGAACTTGAAGTAATCCGAGAAATGATGTCTAATACTTATGAATTACCACCTCTCGATATGATAGGCTAATGGCATTAAATCCATATTTTCTACAAGGATCTTCTGGTGAGCAGGGATTAGTCCAAGATATAATTAATGAGCAGTTGAAGATATATGGAGTGGAGTGCTATTATCTCCCTCGTCAGTATGCAACGACTAACAAAATTATTAGAGAAGTAGTAGAATCAAAATTTAAACAATCATATCCTATTGAGGCATATGTAGAGAATTTTGATGGATATGGAGATAATACTGTACTGCTTTCTAAGTTTGGAATACAAGCAACTAATGAATTAACCATTACCATATCTCAAGAAAGATTTAAAGATTATATTTCACCATTAATTAAAAATTTACCTAATATTAATTTACCAAATGTCGATTTAGACCATAGACCAAGGGAGGGGGATTTGGTTTATTTTCCTTTGGGAGATAGGTTATTTGAGGTTAAATTTGTAGAACATGAAAAACCTTTTTATCAACTTAGAAAAAATTATGTCTATACATTAACTTGTGAACTCTTCAGACCAGAAGACGAAGTACTGGATACTGGTATTGAAGAAATAGATGATACATTTGATGTAGACTTTAATTTGATGACTGTGACGGTCATTACATCAGGTTCCGACGCAAGTGCTGCAACTAGAATAGACAATGGTGCAGTTCAGACTATTGAGGTTACAAATAGAGGTGAAAGATATACTTCTAGTCCAAGAGTAGCTATTACATCTGCTCCTTCTGGAGGATTTACTGCTGTAGGTATTGCTACTCTTCTTGATGGTTTGACTAACTGTGATGGAACAGAAATAGGATCTAAAGTACAAGGAGTTCAAATTATAAATCCAGGTTATGGTTATGATTATACTGATGCTCCTGGTATTTTATTCTTTGGTGGGGGAACTGATGCTGTAGGTGCTGCTGCAACGGTGGGAGTTGCCTCTACTGGTTCAGTTGGTATTGTTACGATTTCTGATGGTGGTTCTGGTTATGCTACACCTCCAACAGTAACATTCAGTACTCCAAAACATGTGGGTGCAGCTGCTACTGCCGTTCTTTACAGTCCAATGTCAGGAATTGGAGTAAGTATTACTTCTGCTCCTATTAGTGATGGGGATGCCAAATTTATGTTTCCTGGCGGAACTACTGGTGGTAGATTTTATAAACCAGGATTCCCACCAACAGTTACTTTTGGACTACCAACAGGATCTAGTGAGACAGCCACTGCTACTGCCACACTAGATGATTATGATGTTTCTGGTGGAACCGTATTAACCGTTACAATGACTAGTGGGGGTAAATTCTATGAGAGTGCTCCTACGGTTACATTCTCTGCTCCAACCGCCTCTGGTGCTGCTGCAACCGTTGGTTTAGCAGGTTCAGTCATAAATGCTAGTTCGATAGCATTTAGCACTACAGGTAGGGCATATACGACTGCACCCACTGTTTCAATTACTGCAGCTCCTGTAGGTGGAACATCTGGTGTTGGTATTGTTACTATTCATTCTGTTACTGGTATTGTTACTGCTGTTTCCTTTAATCCTTCCGATGCGTGGGCAGTAGGAACCAGTGCTACAGTTGGTTCTGGATATACCGTTGCACCTACACTTAGTTTCTCAGGATCTACTGCACAAGTAAGAGCAACAGGAACCGCAGTGGTATCTGCTGCTGGAACCGTAACTGCTATTTCTATTGGTAATAGTGGATTTGGATATCAGGCAGGAAATCCTCCTACAGTATCTATTGATGCTGCTACGGGAGGAGATGAAGCATTTAGAGCAACTGGTATTACCACCATGCGTTATAATTCGGTATTTGCATCAGGCACATTAGGTATTGGAGCTACTATTATTACGGGAATGGATACTGTTGGTATATTGATTGGTGATAGAGTTAGATTAGGTGTAGGATATAGTGATTCTTATAATTTCATTGATGGAGATGCATATGTAACAAGTATCAGTGCATCATCAATTGTAATGTCCGAGGCTGCTACAAATGTGGGTATAGCAACTTCAACATTTGAATTTGGTATTCAAAATTGCGGTATTGTTACAGGTATTAATATCATTTATGGTGGTGGTGGATATTTAACACCTCCCACGGTTTCTATATCCAATACTGAAGGTGATAAGAATTATCATTCAGAGGTTGCTGGTGTCACCACTGCTGTTGGTTTATCTTTAATTAATTCTTCAGGTATTGTAACTGCCATTTATCTAACAAATGCTGGTGCTAAGTATATTGAAGTACCATCAATAACGATAGGTGCTGCTGATACGGGTGGTACAGGTAACTTCATTCCAACTGAAACTATAACAGGTTCAGCAAGTAGTGTAACTGCTATTGTAAGAACATGGAATGCATCCACAGGAGTTCTTGCTATCTCTAATGCAACTGGGGACTTTATTATTGGAGAGACTCTTACTGGTAGTGAAAGTAATGCACAATTTGAATTAAGATTAACTCAGGAAGATAATACTATTAGTCAATATCCCGATAACCTAGAAATAGAAACTCAGGCGGATTCCATTTTAGACTTTAGTGAGTCTAATCCATTTGGAACACCATAAATATAATATACAAGGTCTGTAACAATGTTTGAGTATTATTACCACGAAATATTAAGAAGAACGATTATTTCTTTCGGAAGTCTTTTTAATGGTATAGAAATTAAACATGAGGATAGTGATGATAATACTACTAGTGTTATCAGAGTTCCTCTTGCATATGGACCTACTCAGAAGTTTTTAGCTAGATTACAGCAATCACCTGATCTGAGTAAACCCACTTCAATCACATTACCTAGAATGTCGTTTGAATTTAATGGTTTACAGTATGATGGATCACGAAAAGTAACTACCACTCAGACATTTAAATCATCAACTACTGGAAGTGGGGCAGCAATTAGAAAGACATATATGCCAGTTCCATATAATATGTCTTTTGAGTTAGCAGTTTTTACTAAATTGAATGATGATATGCTACAGATTGTAGAGCAAATTGTACCATATTTTCAACCTGCATATAATTTAAGCGTTGATCTAGTCAGTACTATTGGAGAGAAAAGAGATATACCTGTGGTAATTGAAAATATCACAATGGAAGATGATTATGAGGGAGATTTTACAACTCGAAGATCATTAATTTATACGTTTAGATTTACAGCAAAAACTTACCTATTTGGTCCTGTTGGATCCAATGCTGCTGCATCCAAAGATCTTATCAAATCTGCGAAGATTGGATATATTGCTGGTGGATATACCAAGACTCCTACGAGAGATGTTACTTACTCTGTTACTCCTCGTGCTACTAAGGCTTATGATGCTAATGTAGTAACAACATTAACTTCCAATATTAGTGCAGCATTAGATGTATTTGATGTTGATGACGCTGCTGGTATTGCAGAGAATACATATATTATTATTGATGATGAGTCGATCTATGTTGATAAGAAAACTGGCAATCAACTCGTTGTTAAGAGAGGTCAGGATGGCACATCTCCAACTGAACATGTAGGTGGTGCGGGTGTAAATCTTGTTACTGCTGCAACCAATGATTTAATTGAGGTTGGTGACGACTTTGGATTTGATGGTTCTTTGATTTAAAACAATGAAAAAATTAGATGATGCTTTTAACATTACTGAGACTGAGGTAGTGACAACCGAAAAGGTTGGAATCACTCCTGAGCAAAAACCTGATAGAATGACGAAGGATGATATAACCAGAGATTATGAATATACAAGAGGCAATTTATATTCTATCATTGAAAAAGGACAAGAAGCAATTGATGGAATTCTTGAACTTGCTCAAGAGAGTGACATGCCAAGAGCATATGAGGTAGCAGGTCAGTTAATTAAGAGTGTTTCGGATGCTACTGATAAATTGATGGATCTTCAGAAAAAACTAAAAGATGTAAATGAAGAACAATCAAAAGGTCCAAGTACTGTTAATAATGCATTGTTTGTAGGATCTACTGCAGAACTTGCTAAACTTATAAAAACTGGACTTCCACAGGACAATAAATAAAAAGAAGGGGAGAGAAATCCCAAAGTACCTAAGCTACTCATAACATGTCGGAAGACAACATTGAAAATTTGCCGTCTATAGAAGACTATAAAGATAATTCTGATGAACTGCCTTCAGTTGAAGATTTAATAACTGAAGAAGAATTACCATCAGTAGAAACATTTTTAGAACAGGATGAAGAAGTAAAAGAAGATAATATTCAAATTCTTGATGATGCACAAGGAAATGCAGCAATAGAAGTTACTGATATAATCCAAGCACCTCAATGGGGTGAATTAGTTCGTATGGTAAATGATGTCAGGGAAAGTATTCCTGATATTCCTGAAATTAAGTACTATGACACGGAACTTAAGGAACTTGCTGAACATATTGAAGAAGTCAGAAATAATATTCCCACAGTTCCTGAAGTAAAGTATTATGATACTGAAGTAGAAGCAATATGCGAACAAATTGATGTAGTAAGAGAAGAAGTTAAAAATCTTCCAGAAGTAAAGTATTATGATGAGCAATTAAACCTCATTGAAGAGAAGATTAAAAATCTTCCCGAACCAAAGTATTATGATGGAGAAATAGAGGCAATATGTGAGGCTATTGATGAAGTCAGGAAGCAAATTCCTACTTTCCCAAAATGGGTTAATGAAGTAAATGAAGTCCCTGATTTTTCATGGATAGGTAAAACCTTTAGTGTAATTGATGATGATTTTATTAAAGTTGGAGATCATATCAAAGATCTTAAAACTAAATTTGATTCTGATCTTGAAGAATTAACTGAAAACCTAGATCTTAAAGATTTTGAACAAAGAATAAAGATTGAAGAATTAAAGAAAGCTAAAGATAAGATATATGAGGAACTTAAAGAAACTGCAATTAAGATTTGGTCACATCATGATGAATTTAAAGATGATGATAGAAAATTAAAGAAAAGTGTATTAAGTAAACTGAATGAGACTAAACAAAATATTGAAAAACAAATAAGTGAGTTAGATAATAAAAGTTATGAGTCTGATAAAAATCTTAAAGAATATTTTGAAGGATTAAAAGAAGAGATTGCTAATCTTCCTGAACCAAAATATTATGATGATAATATTTCAGATTTAAAAAAGAATTTATATAGTCTCGATAAAAGATATACAGACACAGCAACTAATATTGCTGAACTTTATAAAATTGTTGAAGAATTAAAAGAACAACAAACAATAACTGAAGGTCTTTTAAATGAACCTCCTACTTATGAACAATCTGTTGGCGGTAAACCTGATCCTCTTACACCATTAGATAAGAAATTTGCTACAGTTGAGGATTTATCTAAGCATTATACTTTATTTGTTAATAGAGTTCAGCAGCAGTTAGCCACATTTGGTGGAGGTGGTGCAGTAGATCTTCAATACTTGGATGATATCACAGGTATTGCTACCAATGTGAGTGCTTATGATGGGATGTTTCTTCAGGTGGATACATCTCAATCCAATAAGAAAAAATTCAAATTTTCTACTGTAAGTAGTGGAAGTACTACATGGACTACTACATCCTCTGGTATTCATACTTTATCTAAGGTAGGGATTGGAACAACTGCAAAAGATGATTATGGATTATTTGTTCAGGGGGATGTAAAGGCTACTGGATTTATTACTGCTACTAATGGATATTTTAGTGGTATTTTAACTGCTCATACATTTGAACACCATACTGTAACTGATATTCAATCTACTGGTATTATTACTGGTATGAGTGATTTATATATTGCAGGAAATGCTCGAATTGTTGGTATTCTTACTGCAGGTAGTTCATCTATTACTATTGATGGTGATAATAATCTAATCAGTGTTGGTGCTGGAATAACTTTAGATGCTGCGAATGACTTTATATACAGTGAGCAAATACAAGTTGGAAGTGGAATTACTATAGATTCTACCAATAATACTATTGAGGTTGGTGGTACTAAAGTTGCTGATGCTAGTGGAGATGCTAGTTATGTGGGAGTGGTAACTGCTAGTGCTTTTGATACTGGTCATGGAGAATATAAGGGATCGTCTATAACAACTACTTCTACATCTGCATTAGCTATTGTTGAGTTATCGAGTTCTTTATATAGATCTGTAAGTTATCAAGTACAAATTGTAGAAGGAACGAATTATAACATGACTACTATTAATGTTATTCATGATGGTACTAATACATATATGACTGAATATGGAACTATTAATATACCTACAGGAATAGCGACCTTTAGTTCTGATATCAATAGTGGGTCTTTAAGATTGTTAGGTTATCCTGCATCTACTAATTCCACTACATTTAAAACTATGTTTAGTGCTATAGATATTTGATCTTAAAGAGAGGAGAAGAATAAATATAAAGGTAGAGTTTGTTATTTCATGAAAAAGTGTCCTCCAGGTGAATATTATTGTTATGATTCCAAGAAATGTAAGAAGATTCCTAGTGGTTACCATGTTGGTGCTAGAGGATATCTTGAGCAAGATGAGGAAAATGGAAAGAAAAATGGTAACGGCAACGGAACCAATGGACATTCAAATGGAAATGGCAACGGCTCTAACGGTGGTAATGGTGGAGGAGTAAGTGAATCCACATACCTACCAAGAAGAACAGGCAATATAATAGATGTTTATGTTGGTTGGAGAGGAAAAGGTCACGCAATTAAAATGTTTTTCCCTCAAATCAAAAAACCTTCACGCAGAGAAGTACTGGATCAAGTGAGAAAAGTGTATCCTGGTGCTCAACTCTGGTCTTACCAAGTTTCCAATTATGACCCAGGAGAACCACTCCTCCAAACAGGAGGACGAAACTAAACAATTGAAAAAACGAGTAGAAAAATTAGAGAAAATTATAGATTTAACTCAAAGAACGATAGATCACGATAGACAACACTTTGGCAAATACGAAATGATGTAGGAGGTTATTATGGATGACATTTATTTAGGCAATCCCCTCTTAAAAAAGGCGAATGTTGCACAGGAATTTACTCAAGAACAAATTCTTGAGTTTATGGCCTGTAAGCAAGATCCTGTGTATTTTGCAAAGCAGCATGTAAAGATTGTTTCTTTGGATGAAGGTCTTGTTCCTTTTGAACCTTATGATTTCCAAGAAAGATTAATTAATAACTTTCATCAGAATAGATTTAATATTTGTAAGATGCCTCGACAGACTGGTAAGTCTACTACATCGGTATCATACTTATTACATTATGCTGTGTTTAATGATAATGTAAATATTGGTATTCTTGCTAACAAGGCAGCAACTGCCAGAGACTTACTGGGTAGATTGCAGACTGCATATGAGAACTTACCTAAATGGATGCAGCAAGGAATTATATCATGGAATAAAGGTTCACTGGAGTTAGAAAATGGTAGTAAAATCTTGGCAGCTTCCACTAGTGCT
>VTLG01007633.1_pt1 | contig 38295 bp, 50 predicted proteins | sample 4694571 | NCBI WGS metagenome assembly VTLG01 (sample SAMN12604809, study PRJNA352737) | marine metagenome | biome: ENVO:00000447; feature: ENVO:00000209|ENVO:00000569|ENVO:01000036; material: ENVO:00002151; isolation source: viral sequences binned using virsorter ...
TCACGAAAAAAGTATCAAAATTAAAATTAAAAATGGCTCAAAAGAGAGTTCAAAAACAATTAAAAAAAGTCAATAGAATCAAGGACTTAGCGTGATAGTACTGTGACATTTTTGCAACACTTTTTCACTAAATATAAAAAAAGCGACATAGAATGAAGTTTTAGGTTGATTCTTTGTTGACAATTCTTATTGAGTATGGTAAGCTATATATATGATGAGAAATAAAGAGATCACTCCTATGAAAAATAAATCTACTCTTGCGAAGTTACTTGCAGAAGAAGATGTGTTCGTTGTCCATAAACAAATGGAAACAGCATACTTCAACAGTAAAACACGTGAGTTAGGGCTTCCCATCTGGAAGGATGAGGAAATGACCAAAAACATTTATGATCTTATGGTTTGTCATGAGATCGGTCATGCATTGTGGACTCCTCTGGATATGTTGGAGAAAGCTGCATTACGGAAAATCAATCACTCTTTTGTAAACATCATAGAGGATGCAAGAATAGAACGGTTTGTTAAGGAAAAATATGCTGGTACTGTCGGTGTGTTTAGTCGTGGTTATAATGAATTGGTTAAAAAGGATTTCTTTGGTACTTCTGGTAAGGACGTTTCCAAGTTAAATCTTATTGACCGAATTAATCTGTTCTTCAAAGGAAATCCTGATGCTGTTTTTTCTGATGAAGAATTAGTATGGGTTGATCGTACTGCAAAAACCAAGACTCCTGATGATGTTCTTGATCTTGCAGAAGAGTTATATAAGTGGATGGAAGAAAACGAATCCGAAACTGATAATCACGATAATGGTGAAGAAGGCGAGTCGATGGAAATTGGTGAAGAGGGAGAAGGTTCTTCCTCTGGTGAAAAATCTGAAGGAGATGAAAATGGAAATTCTGATAATAACGCATCTGGTGATGAGTCTGAGTCTGGCGATGGTGACTCTGCCGGTTCTGATGATGCATCCGACAAGGGTGAGGTAGAAGAAGATGATAAAGCTGGGACTTCTGGTTCTGACGATATACAGTCTGACTCTGATATACGGAATGATGCTGATGACGATGTAAAATCAGAATCTTCTGATCCAGAGGGCGGAATAGATTCTGATGGAAAAGGTTCTGCACCTAAAGCGACTACTGATACTGCCTCTAAGGACGGTATGGATAAGTTACGAGATAAAGCCGCTGCTGATAGAACCTACGGAAGAATTCCCAAAGTAAAATTGGATGAAGTTATTGTTTCCTACTCTGATCTATTAAAAGAGTTTGGTTCCTACTATAATGAACGTAAATCAGATGGTAGTCTTTATCACGACAAGTGTTTAGAAGGCCTTGAAACTCTCAAAAAAGATTCTAAAAAGACTGTTTCCTATATGGTCAAAGAATTTGAAATGAAGAAAGCTGCAGACCAGTATGCTCGTGCCGCAGTTTCGAAAACTGGTTCTCTCGATATGTCACGGTTACACACTTACAAATATAATGAAGACCTTTTCAAAAAAGTGACTACGTTGCCTGGCGCTACTAATCACGGAATGATTATGTGTCTCGATTGGTCTGGTTCAATGTGTGATAACCTTAAAGGTACTTTGTCTCAGTTGTTTAACTTGATTTGGTTCTGCCGTCAGACACGAATTCCTTTTGAGGTGTTTGCATTTTCTGATAGCTATGGTCGAGAAAAATATAGAAGTTGGTCAGACAAAAATGATGATGTAACATATGCTCAAGATTTTAAGGCTGGAGAAATCAAACTTCATAAATTCAAAATGTTAAACTTCTTTTCTAGTAATATGTCTGCAAAAGAAGAAATGGAAATGATGAACATTCTAATGATGTACACAAAGCGATATGGATATAGTAATTGGAATGAAGAAGGTTATCCTTATACTCCACCACGAAACCTAGAGTTGGGTGGAACCCCTCTTAATGATGCAATCATTGCCATGATGGATATTGTTCCTAAGTTCAAAATAGAAACTGGTGTACAAAAAGTAAATACGATATTCCTAACTGATGGAGCGTCAAACAGAATTTCTGGAATTATGGATTACAAATTATCTACTGAAGGTAGTGATAAAGGTGAACATTTTCCAGTAACTAATCCTATCGCTGGATGGACTTCCAGTAAAACAGTTTTGACTGACCCTGTTACAAATAAGACTGTGGAAGTAAAAGATAAAAATGTTACCGACACTCTTTTGGAAATGTTAAAATTTCGAGTTAAAGAATACGGAAATTTGATTGGGTTCTTTATTGCTGGTTCTGGAAAATCTGGTCGAGTTGATAAACACACTATTCGACAGGTTGGCAATTTCAGTTATAGTGATATGGATAAAGTTATGGAACTTGTCAAGAAGATCAATAAAGAGAAGTTCCTTGCAGTAGACTCTGCTGGATATGATGAGTATTACATTCTGCCTGGTGGAAATTCTCTCGCTGTCGAGAACGAAGGACTCAGTGATGAGTTGGTTGGAGCTTCTAAAGCAAAGTTGAAAACTGCTTTCGGAAAATCCATGAAGGGTAAGATCGAAAGTCGAGTGTTGTTAAACAAATTTGTAAAGTTGGTGGCGTGATAAAAATGTCACACTTTACAATAAATTGCAAAAATCGACATCAACTATGCAGTTTGCTGTTGACAAAGTTAGTTCTATATGGTAAGCTATATATATGATGAGAAATCAAAATAGTTTTAAAAGTGAAAAAGGAAAGTTATAATATGTATTTGTCTCCACGTAAGAAGTTGTTTGTAGATACTGCCACCGAAATGTTTGGTGCTGGTTCTGTTATTACAAAAAACCAAATTAGGGAAGTTGCTTCTAAAGCTGAAATTCCTGTTCCTACTTGGTTCCAAGATCAACATAAAGTTGGTTATAATAAATTTGAACTTCCTAGTGAGAACGCTCCTGCTTCTGCAACTACTGTAGTTTCTGAAACTACTGAAGCAGTTTCGACTGTCAATCTGGTTGCCACTAATATGGAAAAACAGGATTTGGTTCCTTCCAAATTTGATGGTTTTGTCGCTTGGGGAAATTTCTCCCTAGTCGAGAAAGTTGTCAAGTCTGGTATGTTTTATCCAATCTTTGTTACTGGACTCTCTGGTAATGGTAAAACCCTGATGATCGAACAGGTTCACGCCAAACTCAAGAAAGAACTCATTCGGGTGAACATCACCATCGAAACTGATGAAGATGATTTACTTGGTGGTTTCCGACTCGTAAATGGTGAAACCAAGTTTGTTCCTGGCCCTGTCATTGAGGCGATGGAACGTGGTTGTACTTTGCTCCTTGATGAGTGTGATCTGGGTTCTAACAAGTTGCTTGCATTGCAACCTGTGCTTGAAGGAAAAGGTGTTTTCCTCAAGAAGATCAATAAGTGGATCACTCCTAAAGATGGTTTCAATGTGATGGCGACTGCCAACACTAAAGGTAAAGGTTCAGAGGACGGACGTTTTATCGGAACCAACATTCTGAACGAAGCGTTCCTAGAACGGTTTGCGGTCACAATGGAACAACCATATGCCGCTGCAAAAACCGAACTCCGAATCGTAAAAGGTTCTATGGAAAAGTATGGTTCTGTCGATGAAGAGTTTGCAACTAACTTAGTCACTTGGGCTGAGGTTATCAGAAAGACTTTCTTTGACGGTGGTGTTGATGAAGTTATCTCTACTCGCCGACTTGACCACATAGTTAAAGCCTTTGCAATCTTTGGTGATAAGATGCAAGCGATTGAGTTGTGTGTCGCTCGATTTGATGACGATACTAAGGCTTCCTTCATAGACCTCTACACTAAGATTGATGCTGGTGTTGATGTCTCTGGTAGTGAAGAAGAAGAAATAACCTCGAATGAGATTGAGGACGAAGAGCCTCCGTTCTAAAAAATCTCAAAAAAATATAAAGGTTCCTTGACTTTTTGTCTTGGAACCTTTATATATATAATAGAGACAGTGCCATAAAGGGCTGTCACTTTTAACATCTTGCTTTTTAAAGGAGATAAAAAATGGTAAGAAACACACTTAGTCTAATCGACAACTTTAATCAACTAACCCCCTATGCTGTAGGATTTGATCGAGTCTTTGATCAACTCAATAGTTATGTTCAGCATAATCAAACTTCTACAGGGTTCCCACCTTATAACATTCGAAAGGAAGGTGATTATAACTATGTGGTAGAGATGGCCCTTGCTGGTTTTGGTAAGAAGGACATTGAAGTAGAAGTTGCTGACGGTGTACTCACAATTCGTTCTGTAAAAGAAAATGCTGAGGATGAATCTACAGTATATCGTGGAATTTCGTATCGCAAATTTGAACGCAAGTTTACTCTTGCAGAAGACCTTGTTGTGAATGATGCGAAACTTGAGAATGGTATGCTCGCTATTGAAATAGAAAGAGTTGTTCCAGAGGAGAAAAAACCTCGACTTATTCAAGTCAAATAATTCTCATAAAATATTGGAAAAGGGACTTTACTTTTAGTTCCTTTTCCTTTATTATGAACAAAATACCAATTTTACTATCACGCCAAGTCCTTGAAAACAAAGGACTTTTTTAGGAGTTATCATGGTTCGAATATTTGATTTACCACCCGGCGGTTTAACTGATGGTGCAGTAGCCCAAGAGGTAGATGCACAGGGAACCCCCATAAAAAAAGAAGAAATTTCTCCAGAAGAAGTTAATCCTGTTCCTTCGGAACAATCTCAAATCCTTAGAAAAGAATTTATCAATGCCCAAAATGATAAAGACAATGGGGAACGTCAAATAATTAGAGGCGGTGATTCTGGTCGCAGTATCTTTGCAAAAGAAAAGGTAGATCGTTCTGCAAGAGATAAAGACCCAGATGTTAAATCAGAAGTTACGGTTACAGAATCGGAAGGTAAAGACCCCTATCGTGAGGGATTTCAGACTCCAACTGAGGATAATCCTGCTGGTAGTAATGCTGGAGGTATGCGAGTAAGTATGCGTCCTAAACATTCAGTTTATCTTATGCGAGTAGAATTTCCAGATGATATTATCACTGAGCTGAATGATCACATTGATAATGTTATTATTCCTGCTCGTAAAGACCAATCTCAAGGTTTAGTTGGGCAGATTAATCGTGATGAACGATCTGCACAGTGGAACTTTCCCCATGTTGGTGATGAGGTAGGAGAACAATTTTCAAGTGTTCTCTGTCGGTTAGGTCAAGAATATGTAGAACATGCAGTAGGTGGTCTGGAAGCAGAAACCGATGTGCAAACTATGTGGACTATTCATAGTTATGAAGGCGATTATAATCCTATGCACGATCATGGAACAAGAACCTCTATGGGTTTGTCTGTAATTCTTTACCTTAAAGTCCCACCACAGATTGAAGCCCTTGCCAATCCTTCTGTTGACTTCAAAGGTCTTAACGGTGCGAGTGGCGCAGTTGATGGATTTACATATCTACAGTGGGGTACAAATGGTATGAGGGATGCAAACATGCTCCGTCCTATCACAGAGGAATATGTAAAACCAGAGGTCGGAACCATGATTGTGTTTCCAGCTTGGTTGCGTCATGGTGTAATGCCTTTCTTCGGTGAAGGTGAACGTAGAACTTTCTCTGCCAACATAAACATTACTCCTTCTCAAGAGTGGGCACAAGCACAATACAATGATTTAAAACATAAAGGTAAAGTATGAAGGATTTGAAAATACACTACAAATATAATGAAGACATGGCTCTAAAAGAGTTATGTGATTACATCGACTCTACCTATGATGAACACTATAGTAAGAATAAGTATCAAGCTACAGAGTTTATTATAGATGGTGGTCATGGTGAAGGTTTTTGTATCGGAAACATACTCAAGTATGCTCAACGGTATGGAAGAAAGAGTGATAAGAACAGAAGTGACTTGTTAAAGTTAATTCATTATGGTATTATTGCTTTACACGTTAACAGTATGGAGAACAGTGAAAATGAAACTAAGTAACGAAACTAAGGAAGTCCTCAAAAACTTTTCTACGATTAATCAAAATTTGGTAATCAAAGAAGGTAGTAGTATTTCCACAATGTCTGCAATGAAGAACATCATTGCAAATGCAAGTGTGTCTGAGAACTTTCCTAAAGAGTTTGCAATCTACGATCTCAATGAATTTCTTGCGGCTCTGTCTTTATTCGACAAACCAGAACTCGATTTCAAAGATGACTTTGTAGTTATCACAGAAGAGGGTTCCAAAGGAAAATCTCTGAAGTATTGGTATTCTGATCCTTCTGTTGTGACAACTCCTTCAAGAGAAATTACAATGCCTTCTAGAGATATTACATATACCTTTTCTAGTTCTACTCTGTCAGAAGTACAGAGGGCAGCTGCAGTTATTGGCGCTCCTGATATGGTTCTCGAAAATGGAAAGTTGAAGGTTACTGACAAAAAGAACAGTACTGCAAATGATTATGAGACATCTTTAGATGTTAATGAGAATGGTGCAGATTACAAATTCTGGTTTAAAGTCGAGAATCTTAAAATCATTCCTGGCGAGTATGAAGTAGAAGTATCTTCTAAAAACATCAGCCATTTCAAAAACTCAAGTAAGGATATAGAATATTTTATTGCTCTGGAACCAGAGTCCTCTTATAGTGCTTGATAGGAATTTATATTATGGATACTTTTTTGTGGGTCGAGCAATATCGTCCCAAGAATGTGGAATCATGCGTACTTCCTAAAGACCTAAAAGATACTTTCTCTGAGTTTGTTAAACAGGGAGAGATACCTAATCTGACTTTATCTGGTAGTGCTGGTGTAGGTAAAACTACAATCGCAAAGGCAATGTTGGATGAACTAGGTGCAACATATATGATGATAAACGGCTCTGAGGAGTCGGGTATTGACGTACTTAGAACCAAGATTAAAAACTTTGCGTCCACAGTTTCACTAGAAGGTGGTCGTAAGTATCTCATTATAGATGAGGCAGACTATCTAAATCCCCAATCTACACAACCAGCTCTGCGTGGTTTTATTGAAGAGTTCCACAAGAACTGTGGTTTTATTCTCACCTGTAACTATAAGAATCGTTTGATAGACCCCTTACGTTCTCGTTGTACTGTAATCGATTTTAAAATTCCTAGTTCAGAGAAACAGAAACTTGCTGGAACATTCTTTAACAGAGTTAAGGATATTCTTAATGAACATAATGTTAAGTTTGATGATAGGGTTGTTGCAGAGGTTATCAATAATCATTTTCCTGATTGGAGGCGTGTACTAAACTCCCTACAAAGATATTCTGTCTCTGGAGAGATTGACGCTGGAATACTGGTCAATATTTCCGAAATAAATATAAAAGAGTTGATGGCCGCAATGAAGAAGAAGGAGTTTACAAATGTTCGTAGATGGGTTGTTGATAACCTTGATAACGATCCTGTACGCATTTTTCGGGATATTTATGATAATCTGTATGTTCATATGGACGGCAGTAGTATACCTCACGCTGTCGTTATTCTCGGTGAGTATCAATATAAGTCAGCGTTTGTCGCAGATCAAGAGATAAACATGTTGGCGTGTCTGACAGAGATTATGGCAAGAGGTAAATTCAAATGAGTAATACAGTTTATGATGTTTATGATGATTTTGTTGAGCCCCATGTTGCAGAATATATTGATGATCAGGTGCAGAAGGCAAAATGGAAATACGGATTTAGGTCTAATCCCCATCATGGAACAAAACATTGGAATGTCCGTTGCGGTTCAACAGAGGAAGAAGTAACAGAAAACGGTTGTGATTTTGTTCTTCCTATATGGAACGCCGCAATAAACAAATATAAATTTGATGAAAAATATGGTGTTAAGGATTTTGTGCGAGTGTATATGAACGCACATACTTATGGTATGCAACCTCACTGGCATAAGGATGATGGTGCATTTACCATTATCTATTATCCTACTATGCACTGGCCTATTGAATGGGAAGGTGGAACTATTATCTATGGAGAGGAACATAATTTAGAGTCTGAACAAGACCCCCGATATGGGTTTCCCCCTAAAGATGTTGAATTTATTAATCAGTATAGAGGTAATAGAGTGTTGGTATTTGATGCTTGGAGATGGCATAGCGCTCAACAGGTACGAAGAGAGTGCTACGAGATGCGTCCTGTTATAGTTTTTAAGACAGAACTTGACGGTACAAATCGAGAAAGATTAGATTTTTACAAGTGATGCAAAAATCTAAACTAGATATTCCTTTAGAAATAAGAAAACAGATTACGGAAGATATACACAAGACAGATAACTTGTTAAAACCTGTACAATATGTTTCTTATCCTACAAATCTGGTTGTATCATATAGAACGAATTGGAGTCTATATGTTAATAGTCCTTCTGCAAGATTAGTCTCTGATATAATTTTTGAGGAGATTTTTGGTAGAGTACGAGAATGGAGAACTACTGATGTGTGGGGTGCTGTATATAACAAAGGAGATTACGCAAAGAGTCATACACATGGAGAGAACATATGTAGTTGGGTATACTATGTAGATTGCTGTGATAAGTGCGCTCCTTTGGAAGTAGAAGATCAACAAATCTCTCCAGAAATTAACTCCTTCATATATTTTGATGGAAAAGTAAATCATAGTGTATTAGAACATACTTGTGATCACGAAAGAGTAATTTTGGCTGGTAATATAGAAAAAGATACTGAAATGATGTCATGGGAACAAGCGTATGGGGTATGAGTTAAAAGACTACTTAAAGGCGATAAACCACACCAAAGAACCTCTATTAGACTCTGAGGATGAGGAGTGGACTAAGAAGTATTCCCCATTTATCGTGAATAAATGTCTTGCTCCGTTTCCTGATACTATCCAATTAGTTAACGAAATTAACCAATTACACCACCTAGACAAGAAGCTCCAGTTTGATTTTTTAATAAATAGTCTTAGGCCAAGAAATAGATATCAACCTTGGATGAAGGCGAAGAAATTAAAGAATCTAGATGATGTTAAAGAGTACTATGGATATAATAATGAGAAGGCCAAACAGGCTCTTGACATATTGAGTGATGAACAGATTTCTGCCATAAAACAAAAATTAAATAAAGGTGGAAGAAATGGAAGAATATAATTGGACACAGGAGCAGATGTTAGAAATTGGGTTGAAAGAACCTGATGACTTTCTAAAAGTTCGTGAGACTCTTTCACGAATAGGTGTTGCTTCAAGAAAAGAAAGAAAACTATATCAATCCTGTCATATACTACACAAACAGGGTAGGTACTTTATCGTGCATTTTAAGGAACTATTTGCATTAGATGGTAAAGAAACAAACCTATCAGAGAATGATATTTCTCGTAGAAATACTATTGCAAAACTCCTATCAGATTGGGGGTTAGTCGAAATTATGGGAGAGGCAGAGCCAGTCGCTCCTCTTAGTCAGATTAAGATTTTATCTTACAGAGAAAAAGATGAGTGGACTTTAGAAACCAAATATAACATAGGCAAAAAGAAGGAAACCTAATGGAAAAATTTAAATCTTTTTTATCAAACTTAAATGAATGGGGTGAAATAGAAGAAGAATCAGAGTATCAAGGAAGAAAAGTTACACTGAATAAACCAACTAAAGGCGATGTTAAGAAGTCTAAAGTTTATGTTAAAAACGAAAAAGGAAACGTAGTAAAGGTTGAGTTTGGTGATCCTAATATGGAGATTAAAGCAGACGATCCTGCTCGTAGACGTAGTTTTCGTGCGAGACATAATTGTGAAAATCCTGGCCCTAAATGGAAAGCAAGATATTGGTCATGTAAGGCATGGTGATGGTCACAAAATTTAATGAATTTGTCGCAGAAGCAGAGAACAAAAAACCATACAAGTTGGTAATACTTTCTCACGATGATCCAGAAGACCCTAATATTACAGGTCAAAGATTAGAGGAAGAAGCAAAAAAAATGAAAATTCCCTGCTACATGATGGAATTAGAAGGTGGATATATTACCACTAAAAATTCAAAAAAGGTAGTTCATAATAAAGATGACGAAACTGGTTTTGAGATAGACCCAGAAAATACTCTTGTTATGGTTAGGGGGTCTGTTGCATCTAGACACTCTTGGTCTGATATGGTTACTCAGTTAGAAAGAGTTGAAGCTTGTTGTGTAAACTCTAGACATTGTATTGATGTATGTCACGACAAATACAGGACATCATTGTTTCTTGCAGAAGAGGGGTTGAGACAACCAAAGTCAGTTTTGGTTGCTGGTAAGGATTCTTCTCTTGAAGCATTTAAACAATTAGGAAGTGATTTTCCGATAATCCTAAAGACTGTTACAGGAACAAAGGGCGTAGGCGTTTTGTTTATCGAAAGTGAAAGGGCCCTTATATCAACAGTACAAATACTGTATAAATTAGATACAAACATAGGAATAATGTTACAAGAATATATTCCTACAAAATTTGATGTGAGAGCCATAGTTCTTGGTGGTGAAGTTATTGCTACAATGCAAAGACCAGTTATAGAAGGGGATTTTAGAAGTAACGTAGCTCAGGGTTCAAAACCAAAAACTATAAAATTGACAGAGACAGAAATTTCAGATTGTATTAAAGCTGCAGAAACAGTAGATGGTTTGTGGGTAGGAGTAGATTTTATTCCAGCAAAGGATAGGAATAAAGAACAACCATTTATGATAGAAGTAAATGGTTCGCCTGGAAGTAGCGGTATTGAGGAAGCAACAGGCAGAAATTTAATAAAAGAGATATTGACATATTATATTGATAGGTCGAAATGGTTAAGACCAAAACCCTTTAGATCAATTTATTCTTGATAAATATAACAAACATGGAGAACTTGTATGTCACTACAGAAATATGTAAAGCAATTACGGCCACGCAATGAGTCGTATGTTCCTCATGTCGATAAGATTCAGAATCTATTTTCCTTATATGAAGGTATGCTGGATTTAGATATTGTTTATAATACTCTTAGAGGATCAACTACATTACGAGGTGAAGTTCTTGTACAGGCCATAAAAGACGGCACATCTATCGAAACTAACAAGGGCCCAGCTGTTCTATCGTGGACTGATGAAGATGCTCGTATTGCAGCAGAGGGTGGTGATTATACCACCGCATTTAAGTCTGGTCGTAGTTTCAAAAAAGTCTTTGTTACTAATAGCGGTGATGAACTAAAACTGTCTGATATTGTGAAGACTGCAATGTTTGGTGGTGGTAAAGGTTCTGGTGGAGGTGCAACTCAGACGGCTGCAGCTGAATGTGCCCAGTGCATATATGCCGCCGCTATTTTTAGTGGTAAAAAGTTATCAATAGGGGATGAAATACCATCAACAGAATGGGGTACATACAGCGCAAATTTTGATGTGGATTATTCCCTTAGTGACATAGAGGCCTTACTGGATCAGGGGTGGTGGGATTCTAGTATTAGTATTGGTAATGAGATGAAGAAAAATATGAAAGGCACATATGTGTTTCACAGGGGTTCTTCTTTTGTGAAAGAAATAGAGACAATATTCAAAAACCTCAACAAAGCAGAAAAACCAAAACCATTCTCTGATATAAACAAGTGGACTCCAGCTGATATATGGGCCGTGAAGTCTGGTGCTTCTTTTGATTTCAATAGACATTCGAATCTAGGTGAGTTCACCAACGAACTTAAAGAACTATATGATTCTGGTGATTTAATTGGTATATCTCTGAAAAAAGCCACAGCTAAAGTTACTGTGGAGAAAAATAATACTACTGGATTTCTAAGAACGCCAGTCAAGTATGGTGGATTTGTAAAACAAAATGATAAGTCATTCTTTAATTCTAAAGATTATTATGTCCTGTTGAATGATCAGAGGATGCAACTTAGGACTTTTGACAATGCTAAGAGTTGGCAAGGTGAGGTTAAGGGTAAGTCAGCAGCTGCTGGTAAGATAGGTGGCGGTGTGTTGGAGGCAATTATGATTAAAAATAGCACATTGACAAAATTCCCCTATGACAATAGAACTTTGAAAGAACTGGCAACAAAACCTACACCACAGTTTCTTGAAGAATTGTATGATATGTTTATTGGTGTGGAAAAGTCTAGGATGAAAAAGGAAGCATTTGTAAAAGAAGCAAGTGCAAAGAGAATTGGTAGAGTTGGTGGTGCGGATTGGAGATTTTCTAAGTATAGGAGTCTATTTTTTGTTTCATTTCTCGAAGATAACAAACGTGGAGGCGTTCGCTCCATAGCAACTAAGATAACGGATAATATTGCGGCGTATTCGATGTCACAGTCAGATGAAGCAGCTCCTCATGTGGTGTACAAATGATAAGTTTTAACGAAATATTACTAGAAGACAAGGGTGGAAAGAATCTACACCTTGAACATTTGGAAGACGAAATACTCAACTACGGTGTTGATGGGGGTCGAGCTGCGTTAAATTTTTTGCGTTCCCTTCGTGACATGTTGGCTGGTGCCAGTCGTAGTTCGGTCAATATGACTGTTAAGTGGGACGGTGCGCCTGCGATTTTCGCTGGTGTTGATCCCGAAGATGGTAAATTTTTTGTTGCAAAGAAGAGTGTTTTCAACGTCAATCCCAAATTGTACAAATCAAAGGGAGAAATAGATGCTGATTTATCTGGAACTCTTAATGCAAAATTTAAAGTCGCACTTGCAGAATTTTCTAAGTTGGGTATCGAAGGAGTTCTTCAAGGTGATCTCATGTTTACGGATGATGTCGAGACATCAAAGATCGATGGTATTTCATACTATACTTTTCAGCCTAATACTATTGTTTACGCTGTACCTACAGATAGCAAACTAGGAAGTATCATACGTAAGGCAAAAATAGGTATAGTGTGGCATACTACGTACTCAGGAGATAAACTACAGGACATGACTGCAAAGTTTGGTGCAAATATTTCTAGTCTCAGTAAACCATCTAGTGTGTGGATGGATGATGCAACATATAAAGATGTCGCTGGTAGGGCAACATTCACAGAGAAAGAAACAGAGAGTATTACCAAAATACTATCACAAGTTGGTAAAACCTTTCAAAAAGTTAATGCAAATGGACTAAGAAAATTTCTCACTGTTCAGAATGGTATGACAGGTGCGATTGCTGGTGCATCTCTCAAGACTTATAATAACTCAAAAGTTCGTGCTGGAGAGAAGATTTCTAACCCTAGAACTCATGCAAAGGGGTACGAACAATGGGTGTCTGACTCTATTCAGAAACAGATAGACAAGGTTAAGAGCCCAGCAGGAAAGTCAAAATACGAGAATATGCAAAAAGAATATGTGAGAGAAGTAAAGAAACATACAAATAACCTAGTTCAAATCATTACCTTTCAAAATTTATTAGTAGATGCAAAGATGCAAATCGTAAAGAAACTAAATAGTGTTAAGGGATTGACAGATACTTTTATTAAGACCTCAAATGGATTTAAAGTCACTAATCCAGAAGGATATGTGGCTATTGATAGAGTAAGTGGTGGTGCAGTTAAACTCGTAGATCGTATGGAGTTCTCGTTTAATAATTTCACCGCAATAAAGGCATGGGACAAATGAAAAAGTTTTCTGATCTATACGAAAAGAAAGTTGATGTTGCTCAACGTAGAAAGATGGCTCGGCGCATGTCGAGACTCCAAAAATCCTCTGCATTTCAAAAGAAAAAACAAAGGACTGCATTACGAACACGTGATGCGGCAAAACTCTCAATTATTGCTAAGAAAAAAGTTACTCAGATGTATCGAGATAAGTTCTATAAAAACTATAAAGACATGTCTCTTCAGATGAGAGTTCAAGCTGATGCAAAAATCCAACAAAAATATGGCGCTGCTATTGCAAAGAAAGTTACAAGAATGTTACCTCAGTTAAAAGCAGCAGAGAAAGAAAGAGTAAAAGCAGCTCGTGCGGCATATGGGGATAAGGACGAATGAAGAGTTTTAAAGAATTAATGGAGAAGGCTGGAGATACAGCTGTATTCACGTTTGGTCGTTTTAACCCTCCTACCACTGGACATGAAAAGTTAGTTGAGGCAGTTGCAAAACAGCACAAGAAAAATGCTGGTTCTAAGATGTATGTCTATGCATCACATTCTAATGATCCTAAGAAGAATCCACTACCATATGCAAAGAAGATTGCGTATATGCGTAAGATGTTCAAGAAGTATGCAAAGAACATTGTTACAGGTAAACCTAGAACTGCAATCGAAGTTGCAGTAGAATTATATGACAAAGGACACAAAGCAATTGTTATGGTTGTTGGTTCTGATCGTGTACAGGAGTTTGATAAACTTCTTAATGAATATAACGGTGTTGAAGGAAAGAGACATGGTTATTACGGTTTTGATAACATAGAGGTGATATCTGCTGGAGAACGTGATCCAGATGCAGAGGGGGTAGAAGGTATGTCTGCATCTAAGATGAGAGTTGCGGCCGCAGACGGAGACTTTCAGTCTTTTGAGATGGGACTACCATCAAGTTTTGCACAACGTAAAGAGTTATATCGTGATGTTCGCAAGGGTATGGGTATGCGTGAAGAACGTGAGATGGGCAACATGACAGACATGGAACATCTTAGAGATTTATACCTCACAGGAAAAATCTGGAACGCTGGTGATATCATTGAGGCAAATGGTGTTAAGGGACATATAGTACGGAAGGGTACAAACTATGTGTCTTTTGCAGATGATGATGGTAAGGTACATAAGTGTTGGATACATGAGATTCAGTTAAATGAAGCAAAATCTCCCTACCAAAAGATGAGAGATGCACTTCCGAAAAAAGGAAGAGATGCGTGGGACAAATCTGCAAAACAAGGAGGTGATTGGGTTGTTATGAGGAAATCAGGTTTGTCTTCCACAATGCGGGCTCAGGTAGGTTCTATAGATTATAAGAAACTAAAAAAACAGGGATGGTCTGAAGAACTTGATGAGCGCAACTATCGCAAAGAGTATGATAATTATCAAGGTCGCCCAGAGCAGATTGCAAGACGATCCTCACGAAACAAAGCTCGTAGGGTTATGGGTGACAAGACCAAGATTGGTATGGATGTAGGTCATAAGGATAATGATCCTATGAATAATGATCCTAGTAATTTGAGGAATGAGGTTCCCTCTGATAATCGCAGAGAACCACGATTACGTGAAGCAGATACAGGTCTTAAAAAACCAAGAGGACTTGAAAGGTCAAAAAGATTGTCAACAGGAAGTAAGAAAATAGGTGGAAGTAAGAAAATAGGGGTAGCAAAAAAATTAACAACTATGAGGCCAGTCACCAAACCTATCACTAAACCCATCACTAAAAAACGAAAATATACAAAAAAATTATCAAATGAAGTTGAAGTTGATGAAAAATATGATAGCGATAAGTTTTTTGGTGGAAAAGGAACACCAGAACAAAGAACACAACTTCTTAAACTTCAAAATAAAGCATTAAGAGCTCTTGGTGGTTCACCTAAACAAAAAGAAATTAAAAAAGAAATAAATGCATTACGAAAAAAAATGGGAATGAAAGTTTCAGAAGAAGTTAATGAGATGACAAGTCCTCTTCCTTGGTTGAATAAGGCAGTTGCAAAGATACATCAAATGACACACCCAAAGGGATATGAAAATCTTGTAAAAAAATATATGGATGGTATGAAAGATAAAGACAATAGAGCACATCCTTCAAAGTGGGCAGCTGAACTTGCAAGACAATATAGGGGAGTAGAAGTTCGAGACTTTATACGATATATTAATAAACTGGTAGATAAGGGTAAATTACCTCAAGAATTAAAGGCAGAATACACTCCAGAACATATGTCATTTAAACAGTTTGTCGAGGTTTTAAACAAAAATGCAGATCAGGGTGATTATATAGATGATTTTAAAGACTCAGATGCACCACAGTTTAAGGGAAAATCCAAAAAGAAACGGATTGCAATGGCAGTAGCTGCATATAATGATAAGAAACGAGGTAAGTAATTTTATAAATAGAAGAACAAAGGATGGGAAAATGACTGTATATACAAAAACAATGGCCCAAGCATTACGAGAAGTATATCTTGTAGAAGATAACATGGAACAGATGCGTAAAGCGGCTGGTGGTGCAATGCAAACCATTAAATTTAGGGATGGTAAGTTAAAAGTAGACAGCTTTACTGCTTCTGCAATTATGAAGGTATATGATGCGGTTAATTCCAAGAATAAGAAATCTATGGAAAATATCATTAATAAGGGAACAAAATCCCAAATGATGAAACTACAGTCATTTGCAATGAAACAGATCAAATCCGAGCTCCAATACGCCGCATATGATCCAGAAGATAAAGGCCCTCTTGCAACAGTCGATGAAGGAGCAGAGTTAGAAAAACATAAAAAAGAGAAAAGGAAAACCCGTGAAAAAGAAATTGATGATTGGGCAGCTGCAAAGAAAGCAGATTTAAAAAAAGAACATTCTAACGGAAAACCCCACAAACACCCCCATGATGATGAAGAAGATGAAGATGAAATAGATCAACAGCAACAGCAAAATGCACAAGAAGCGGCAGGAACAGTAAATCTAAAAAGTCCTGTTATGTTGGATTTGTTGCGTTTGTATAATAAAGCAATGTCTGAAAAACCTAACTCCAAAAAACAAAAAGAGTATAGAAAAGAGATAGAAAAAGTCAGGAAATCTATGGGTATGACTGAGGATGTCAGTGTTGTTGTTGATGCAGAGGAACTTACAGAAGGTACTTGGCATATTGCAAAAGATATGTCAGGACTTAAAATATTGATGAAGAAACCTATAAAGTTGGGTAATGAGGGTGATGATGCGACAGAAGTAATTTCACCTTTTATCGGAGATGACCAGCTGTATGATGCTTTGTATGCAAGTGGTAAGAAAAATCCAAATGGAGATGCAAGACCTGTCATCAAGAAAGCAATGAAACGCTTAAGAATCAGAGAAGAAGTTGAAGAAGCAGTTACTGCTAAAAATTATGATAAGAAAAGGAATGAATTTACTCAAGGTATCATTGGTAAAATAAAGAATGATAATGAAGCAGTCAAAACATTAATGAAAGAACTGGGCGTATCTAAAAAGGGCGCTATGGATATGGTTAAACAAACTCGGGCTGCATATAAAGATGAAGATAGACAACAAACTGATGAGGGTGAGAAAAAAGGTCTTTGGCACAACATTCATAAGAAAAGGGAACGTGGTGAAAAAATGCGTAAAAAAGGTGATCCCGGCGCTCCTTCTGATGCAGATATTAAACGGTCACAAGAAGAAGTTGAAGAAGGTAAACTCCCATCTCACCTTGCAAAGTTTTTTGATCCTAAGACAGGTGATATGAAGCCTGAGGTAGCAAAACGAGTTAAAAAGATACGAAATAAGAGTAAAATAAAAGATGTAACACCGAAAGGATACGGCCCAAAAGAAGAAGTTGAACTTGATGAAAAAGAAAATTCATATACAGTAGTTCATGTTAAAAAAGGTAAAGAAGTTGTCAAAGCAAAAAGTTCATATGAGGCTGCAAAAAAGTTTGCACAGATGAAAGGACTTAAAAATACATCAGGAGTTGATGCTCACCTTATGGAAGAAGTTGAACTTAATGAAGTAGCAGGAACATTTACAATAGTTGCTAATGGTATCTCTGATCTGAAAAAAGCAGATAAACAATATCTTGAAGATACTGAATATAGTATTGCAGCAGGTTTAGCAGAAGATGGAGTAGAATTAGATGAGGAAGGAGTTTCATATAAAGGAAATTCTATTATGATACTTTCTGATAATGAAGACATGAGAATGGTACAATCTTGGGCTAAAAATCAAACCAAGCTTGCAGCTGACACTGTAAAGATGATTAAGCCAAATATGGATTATAATGATTTGTATGAGGAAAGAGCAGATCATTTATATGTTGCAGCATTGCTAACTAATACTGCAAAACCAAATAAAGCACCAAAATATACAGTTAAGTTTATGAAAGAAGAAGTTGAACTTAATGAAGGTTCTATGCATGATGTTATTGTTATGAAAAAAGGTAGAGTAGGAGTGGGTGTTATTGCCACAGATATTGCTAGTATTAAAAAGAAAGAAAAACAAGGTTGGAAAATAGAGGGTGTTATTGAAAAAGGAAGTAAAATTCTCCATAAAGAACCTAAACGAATTATGAAGGCAATTAAGGGTGGAGACAAACTGAATATTGGTGAAGCTCGTCAACTCAAAGACCCCAAGAAAGAAATGATGGTCAAGAGTAAAGACTCTGGTGTTATTGTCATTGACAAGAAAGACTTCAAGAAGTATCAGAAGAAAGGGTATTTTCAAGTAGAAGAAGTTGAACTTGATGAGGCTGCCGACATGGAAGCATCAGGTAAGGTAGTTGCTAAAAACATGATGATGGTCAAATCAATGAAACCATATGCATCAAAAGTTGCAAAAATGAAAACTGTTTCTGGAATTGATTTGGAAAGAATGTTACCCCATGATAAAGTTTCAGTTAAAGAAATAGATGGAGTTATGAGCAAGTCAATGAACGAAGAAGTTGACCTTGATGAAGGTAAGATGAACCAAATGCATCAAATGATGAAAGACGGTAAATCTGCTGAACAGATTGCAAAAGCAATGAAATTAGACCTTAAAACTGTTAGAGAACTTATGAAAGAAGGTTTGGGAAATATTGCAAAGGCAGGTGCAAAGGCGGTAGCTAGGGGGGCAAAAGGTGCAGTTAAAACTGCGTACAAAGCATCTCCAATAGGACAATGGCATGGTGCAGTTAAAACTGGTGTTAAAAAAGTTAAAGATGTTGCTGGTAGAGTCAAACAGGCATCTCAAAAAGGAGAAGAGTTTGATCCAGTAGAGGAAGGTGCAGCTGCAGATGCACGAAGGGCAATAGGTCGTGATCCTCAACTCGGCAGAAAAAAGGACAGTGCAGATGATGATATGTCTGCAACAGATGATGATGTAAAGGCCGCATCTAAGAATATTATGATGCAATTGAGAAAGTCACAGACCCTACGAGGCAAGTTTGATGTAGAATTTATGGATCGCAAGAAACATAAAGTCCCTCCCAAAATTGCACAAGCGGTTACTGCGAGGTTTATGGCATTAAAACGTCCAGCAGAAAAACAAGAATTTCAGAATAAGATTAGTAAATCTTATAAAGATATGTTGAAAGCTTTGGATGAAGCCATAAACAATGAAGGATTTATTTTTATACACAAAAAACAGACAATTCTAGAGAGAATTGACGGAAAACTTATGGAGAGAAAAAATGGTTAAGAAATTTTATATGGAGACAAAAGATAATACTCTTGAATCCGCAATTCTAGATGTCTGGAAAAATGCGGCAGAGAATAATATGTCTGGGGAACAGTCTTTTGAACTTGGTACAGATAGATACCGAGAACACACTCAGGAAATGACTCCTGGCCAAAGTGAAAAAAAGGAAGTTGAACTTGATGAGACTAATAAGAATGACAAATCTGATGACGGTGAAGGTCTTGATGCGGTACAAAAAGATGCCGTAAAGAAGAAATTCAAAAATCGTAAAGACAAAGACATCGATAATGATGGTGATGAGGACGATTCAGATGAGTTCTTGCACAAGAAACGTAAAGCAATTTCTAAAGCAATTGATGCAAAAGAAAGTTTCAACCTAAGAGATACTATTGTTAATATGTGGGTAGAAGCATCTTCTGCTGTTAATCCTAATGATCGTGATGAGTTGGATAAAGAAGTTGATGGTCGAGGTGGTGCTGAAACTGCAAAGAAAATGAAAAAGGCAAAAGAACCAACACCTATGGTTGCAACTGAAGACATGTCTGTTGAGGAAGCTCAAAAACAGAAAACACTTTCAATGAAAGAGGCTCTTGCAAAAGTTTGGGGTTTTGAAGAAGGTTACGGTAAAATAATGTCTAGTAAGAAAAAGAAGATGACGCCAGAAAGTAAAAATGGAAAAACTACCGAGACAGGCGGTAAGATGGCCGAAGTTGAGATTGATCCTGAGTTAAAAAATAAGAAGTAAGTTATGAAAAACTTAATGGAGTTAACAGAAGCATCATCAGATGACTTACCTGACATCTATTGTGATCTGGATATGGTTCTTGTAGACTTCATGAAAGGTGCAGATGAGGTATCAGGTGGTTCTTTTGTTACCACAGATAAAGAAGAACGATGGAAGAATATTAATCAGACTAAGGGATTTTGGGCTAATTTAGATTGGATGCCTGGCGCAAGAAAGTTATACCAGTTTATCTCAAGATATGATCCCCATGTTTTATCTGCATATGCTGGTCGTGATCCTAATTCTAAGAATGGTAAAATGAAATGGTTGAATAAACACACAAAATTTTCTCGTTCTAAGATACATTTGGTAAAAAGGTCACAGAAGAAAAACTATGCAATGACAGGTTTTGGTGTTACTAGAAAACCTAATATATTAATTGATGATTATATAAAGAATATTAGAGAATGGGAATCTAAAGGTGGTATAGGAATACACCACACAAATGTAAGTAAAACTATTGCAGAATTGAAACGTCAAGGGTTCAAATAAGATAAATAAAGGAAACACACCTTTAAGAAGGAGAAAAACAATGGGTTTATGGGGAAAAGATGGTGATGCGGAAAGCAGACCCAAGTTCCTACCAATAGATAGTAATGCAGCTGGATCGACAGGCGCAAGGGAACACGCTATCGTTGTAGGCGGTGGTTGGGGTTTATCGCCTGGACTAGCCGCATCAGGAAATGATAATAAAGATGCACAACCAGAAGTTCTGGTTTGTATTCGTAACTTGGCAGAGGTTTTCGGTTCTGCTACACCAGTATCAATCGGATTTAGTGAAGGTGAGGTTGCTGACACTGGAACATTCGATATTACTATCACGTTTGACGAAGCGGTTGATGTTACATCGGCTGCATGGTCTGCCAACCAAACTGTTACCAACAAGGCATACATTCTAATGTCTCGTTTGGGTGTATCAGACATGGTTGAAGACAGTACAGTAGCTTGTATGTACTACTCTGGATCAGGAACTAACCAAATCGTATTTAGAGGAACAGTTCAGACTAACGCTGCTGCTGGTTTTCTTGCGTTCAATGGTGCAGGCGTAGGAGATACTGCTGCAGAAGGAAGAACTGCAATCATCTTTAATGGTACTGCTGATATGGCCGAAGAAGATGGTGGTTCAATTGCTGGATTGATGCAAGAATCAGGTACTAGGGATACAGCTGGTGATAAGATTGTTCTAAACGGTACAGACGGTAGTTCAACTAATGCTGGAGATGAAATACACGTGGAAGGTATTGACTTCACAATAGCAGGGCCTACTGGAACCGCAGATATCACTGACTTGACAATGACAGGTGGTGATGCTGAGGTTTATGTCGGATTGTTAGAAGACGGTGCAAGTGATGATCAGGGTGAAGATAAGATCATACTTAACGGTACAGATGGTTCTTCTACTAATGCAAACGATGGTATTGTTGCAGAAGATTACACTAGTGACATTGTTGTATACACACAAGCAGGGTCTTCTACTGGTACTGCTTCTGTATTAAATGGTGTAACTGTTGCTGCATCTTAATAACTGTTATAAATAAGATTACTTGATTAACAAAGTGAGGTGAAGAGACTATGACTACTAAAATGATTAATGCGACACAACTAGGTAATCGCAAAGAAGAACTTAAAAATGATATTCTTTTAGTCCAACAAAGACTTCAAGAAGGTGAACAAAAGAAATTAGAAGATACCGCATTGTTAAATGCTCTTACAGGGGCGTTACAACAGTGCGATATCTTTCTTAAAGAATTACATAATGATGATCCTGAGAAGGATGGTGATGATGGAAATGAGACTGCTAATGAGGAAACTTTGGTCGATGGCCATTGGGAAGATTCCAAAGAGGAGTAGCAATACCATCAGTAACATTCCCACAATTTCGTGGGTTAATATGAGGAGACTGCAAAATGGCAGATAAGAAAATTACCGCCCTCACAGACCTGTCCACAGGTATTGCTGGAGCGGACTTACTACACGTGATCGATGATCCTACCGGCACACCGATCAACAAAAAAGTTAGTGTTACTAACTTTATCAACAACTTGCCTTCTTTTATTGGTTTTTCCAATTCTTACGAAGACATTTCTGATGGATCGCAAACTGCGATTTCTATCACACACGCTCTGACTCTTCTACAGACTGCTGGTTCTAACGCAACTACACTTGCAGACGGAACAGTAATCGGTCAGATCAAAATCATAATTCATGACACAGACGGTGGAAGTTCCGAAATGACTCCTGCTGACCCTGCTGGTTATGTTGACCTTGACTTTGTAACTGCTGGAGACACAGCTACATTGATCTGGAATGGTACTCACTGGTACGCACTTGCATCACACGCTGCAGCTGCTGATACAGGTGTATTCGAAACTGGTACAACTGACTAATTCTCAGTTACAGTTTATATGGTTTTGGTGGGGGTTCGCCCCCACCATTACTATACTTTTTTAGGAGAAAATTATGGAAGTTCTTTCAGAGATAAAGTTACCAAGAATTGTAGAACCTATTAGTAGGGTTTTTAAGGATAAGAAGAAAAGTCCTCAAATGTTGGAAGAACAAATACGTGACGAAGCTCCCCAAGATTCAAAATCAGAGGAAGAAAAAAATGAAGAAGTTTAAAAGTTTTATAAAAGAGGGCGGCAGTTACAATTTTGTTGTTAATGATGACCCAATCGGGTTTGGAAATCCAGTGGTTCTCAAAAAAATTAATGGCCTAATAGGTCGTATGTGCATGGAAAATAAAAATTCTGCTGATCTAGAACCTCTTGTTAGACAAATTCGAAGTTCACTATCAAAGATGGGACTTACTTTTGGTGAAGTTCCCCCTATGACAGAAGAGAGTGGTGAAGCATCATATCCATTGACATTATTTGGTGGACGATTTGGTAAATTACCAGAAACACCTATTGATGAATTTGTTAATGATGATGGATTGCAAGGTCAAGTTGAAGGTGGACTTAGTTTGAATATTCGATATGAGATGGATGAAAATAATACTTGTCGGATGTATGCTGAAATAAAATAAATGTTCGAGAAGATTACTTCTGACAATGTTATGATGTTTGCGATTAAGTATTATGACAATCCTCAATGTGAAGGGGAAAAAGAATTTTATGATGATATGAAGAAGTTTAAGTATATTAAACGTCTTCTTCGAAAATATGATGACAGTGGTGTTTTAAAAGAGAGACTTCTGTTAAATCATATTATAGTTTTGAATAATTTGTTCGGGCCCGAGGCTTGCGTGACCCTTCTTCTTTTTAAGGTACAAAAAGAATATTGGGATACACTCAAGTCTTTTTTATTATACCTAAATATAATAAGAGAAGATGAATTACAAGAAGTAAAAGAGAACAAAGATGTTCTTGAAATTTTAAGGAAACTGTAATGGGAAGAGCGATAGATTTATTCGTTACTTACAGATTTTTAAAGATTTTAACCACGCCTTTTGATAAACAGGATGCGTACAAACTTGGTATTATCGATAAAGATGGTAATCGGGTCATGGGGAAACCAATTAAAGGTATCAAGGTATCTAAACCAGACCCACTAAAAACGCCTGAAGAAAAGGCGGCATATACTATTCTCCACAAACTTATATTCAATATTAAAAAATTATTTAATAAAGTGCCAGGATTAAAAACCAAAGTAGGTACATATGCGGCCGCACTTTATCTTCTTAAAGATACTTTTAAGGAATCAGTAGACGATCCAGATGTCTTTGAAAAGGAATTTATGAAGTATCTGAAAGAACAAGGTCTTGAAATAGATGACAGTATATCCGAAGAAGTGGTGGGGTTTGGCGAAGTATTACCCAAAGGAGAGTACGTTTTAAAACAGGATATACTAAATAAGGAAGAGGAAGAACTAACTGCTAGGAAGGGTGATATAGTTAATGCATATGAGGACGTACCACCAGTAGATACGATCTTAGGAGTAGAGATTTTTCCAGTAGTACATAAGAAATCAGGTTCCGTTATATACGTAGGATTGGAGGACTTAAAATGAAATTAAAATGGAAAGTAGTTTCTCCCTATAATGGTTTAGATGAGGATGCGCCCGTTAATTCTGTTGCTGGAGGGGGTGTAGATATGAATCCAACAGGGCGTGGAAGAAAACTCAAAGATAAAGACCAAGAAGAAGATGTTGATGTCATCACTAGACAAGATGTCAAAATTGATGGTCGGTCTAAAGCATATAGGAGTCATCGTGCGAAATTAGAAGCAGCACGTGAAAAGAGGTTGGAGAAAAAGAAAGAATCTAAGAGTAAATTTATAGAGAATATAAAAAGTAAGGTGAAACAACAGGAGTATGCTGTTCCTGCTCTCAGTGGATTAGGTATACATGCAACAGAACCTAAGACTATGGCCCTTCCAGCGATGAATACCAAGTCGAAAAAGAAGAAATAATATGCTTAAGGTTTACATCCTGATTGTCGTTTTAGGTCTTGTAGGAGGAGTTGTTTATGGTGGATACTATTACTATAAAGATACTCAAGCACGTATTGCGACTCTTACAGAGAATAGTGCGAAGTTAGAGGTGGCTGCAAAGACGCAAAAGAATACAATAGATACTCTTCTTGCAGATGCAAAGAAGTATGAGAAATTGAATAAAGAGTTGAATGTTAAATTAAGTGAAGCAAATAAATACAAAAGAAGTTTACTAAGTAAACTGCGAAAGATTAATTTGCAGAAACTCAGTGCAGAAGAACCTGCCGTTTGGGAAAAGAAGATAAACAATGCAAGTAAGAGATTATTGGAAAGTTTCGAGTCTACTACTGTTGTCCCTCCTGTTAAGTAGTTGTGCTTCCTGGCCAGGTATAAAAACAGTTGAGGTTAAAACAGTAGAGGTAGAGAGACAAATACCTGTGCAAAATAGGCCACCGCAATTACAAATGAATACTGATATGAAGTGGTGGGTTGTAACGGAAGAGAACTTTAAGGAATTTAAAGAAGCGTTCCAAAAAGAAAATGGTGATCCTCTTGTTGCATATGTTATTAGTGTGAAAGACTATGAAACTCTTGCATTAAATATGGCAGAAATTAAAAGATATATAGAACAACAAAAATCTATTATTGTTTATTATGAAAATGCGATTAAACCTAAAGAGGACAAGGAAGAGAAAAAATAGTGGAGTCATTGAATTTTGACAAAATGACGAAAGTGCAACTTGAAGTTTGGGGAAACAAAGTAGGTCTAAAATTAGACACAACAATACATACTATGCCTTTATCAACAAACAGACGCAGTACTTTAGTTAAGGCTGCAAAAGAATTTGTTAGGAGTAGAAATGGGGAAGTTTAATAAAAAAATAGAAGCAGAGTTTAATCCACCAAAACAGTGGATATTATCTCGAGCTCTATCCTATCAGAATGATGAGATGGAAGAATCTCCCTTACAGGCAGTAGGCATTAAATGTCCAGCGAGTAAAATAACTTGTAAGAAGGGGTTCAAAACAGACCTTGCAAGTGTTCCACGTGTAATCTGGAATATAATTTCACCTTGGGACATTGCACGAGCAGCAATTATTCACGATCTTCTATATCTCAGAATTCGTCAATATCGTGCAAAACACCCAGAAGATATGATGGGTATTGCTAAAGCAAAAACGGCCGCAGATAAAGTATTTTACATGGCGATGAAGGATGCAGACCCAGCAGTACCGACTTGGAAAATTAATGCGGCATATACAGCGGTTGTTTGTTTTGGTCGTTGGTCGATTATTCCAAGGGAGGGTGATGATGACCAAGTGTAGAAATTGCGGGCATGAATCTCATTGCGGTACATCTCTAAAAAAACATATTGATCCCAATAACCATCCAGTAGAGGTTTGTAAAAGTTGTAGGTGCGAACAATGCACTAGGCCCGATTGGGGTTAATAATGATAAATCGTAAGCACCCCAAAGATGTGGGGTTAACGTATCTTCAGCATTTAAAATTTGCGTGGAATGAATCTAAGGAAGCATGGTGGATGGGTATTGTTATGTTTGTGCATGGTTTGATTCCTTGGATATGGGATTGGGAATTTAATCAATATTTAGATGATGCGAAGAAAAGAGTTGGGCCACAACACGAGAATAGGAAAAAGAATTAATGTGGTTTTTTCTGATTAGTAGTATCGCTTCTAGTATCTTGGGTAGTGCAGCCGATAGTTGGTTTGCAGACACCAAAGCAGGAAGTTGGTTCTACAAAAAAGTTGATGATGTTGCATCATGGGCTTCGAAGAAGTTGGGATTGAAGGTTTTACAGGATGAAGAAAACTGGAAAGCGAAGTATCCCCACGTTAGTCAAAAGATTGACGAACTTGAAGCCAGAATCAAAAAGTTAGAAAAGGAGACATAAATGATTAGTTCGTGGATTTCAGAAAGAGTAAATGAAGGATCAAGTCATCAAGGAATAATAGTCGCTGCAGCTGCAGTTGCCGTATTGTTCTTTGCAGTTCCTTTAACCAAAGTTATTCTTTGGGGCGCCCTTGCATGGGGTGTTTGGTCAATCCTAAAGAAAGGTTAATAATATGGCTGAATTGGAAACAAAGGTCAAGTTACTTGAAAAAGAGATACGAGATCAAGCAAAAATACATGATAGACTTGATGTAGCTATAGAGAAACTTACCGATGTTTCCAATTCGATCCATCGTATGCTCGCAGTTCATGAGGAAAAGATTGCAAGACAAGAAGAAGCAATTTTTGAAGCAGAACAGAAAATAGAGGAAAGACGGAGCGAGTTATTAGTAAAAATAGATGAACTACACTCACGAATAACCACCAATACCAAAGAAATCATGTCCACTGCTACGGAGCAACATAGACAACAGTGTGATGAGGTTCGTAGAATAAGAGAGGAACTTAGTCAAAGAGTAGGTATCCTAGAGAAGTGGAGATGGATAATTATAGGTGGTTCCATCATTATAGGGTTTATTGCACAAAAATTTATGATAATAGGGAGTTGACAAACCCTCTTATATAATATATGATCTATCTATGAGTTCATATATCGATATAAAATACCTTAATATTATCTCACCACAATTGCAGATGTTTAAGAAGAAGGGTGATGCCCTTTGGAATTTTCGTTGCCCTTACTGTGGAGATTCGCAGAAGTCTCGCACTAAGGCAAGGGGATTCGTATATCGTAAGAAGAATGACCTATTCTATAAGTGTCATAATTGTGGGGTGGGTGCGACTTTAGGAAATCTTATAAAACACATAGACTCAAAAACTCATAAAGACTATATAATGGAACGATACAAAAAAGGGGTCAAATCAAATAACCCTGAGCCGGAGTTTAAATTCAATGCACCTGTGTTCAAGAAAAAAAGTGTCCTCAAAGACCTTAAATCTATCGCAGAACTTGGATCGGATCACCCTGCTCGCAAAATCATTAATAAAAGAAAGTTACCCGATGAGTCGCTTAGGGACATCTTCTTTTGCGAATCGTTTTTTAAGTTTACCAATACACTAATACCAAACAAATTCCCTTCTTTGGATGGAGATCACCCAAGGTTGTTGATACCGTTTCGTGACGAACAAGGAGAAATATTTGCATATCAAGGAAGAGCATTTGGAGAGGAGACACCTAAGTATATCACCATCAAATTAGAAGAACGAGATAAGATTTTCGGGTTAGATAAGGTAGACAAATCCAAACACTTTTATGTGGTCGAAGGGCCCCTTGATAGTTTGTTTATAGATAACTGTCTTGCAGTAGGTGGTTCTGATTTTGATAGACTTGAGGGAGACTTCACAGTTATATTTGACAATGAACCTAGAAACAAGGAGATCAATAAACAAATAGAAAAAACGATAGAGAAGGGTTGCAGTATTGTTCTGTGGCCAGAACAGGTTGAAGAAAAAGATATTAATGATATGATATTATCAGGAATGTCAAAAGAAGAAGTACAAAAGATTATAAACGAAAATACCTTTTCTGGTGCTGGAGCCAAGTTAAGGTTTGCAGAATGGAGAAAGATAGATGCCTAGTAATTACCTACCTACCAGTTATCAAGAGTTTATTCACTTGTCAAGATATTCAAGATGGTTGCCAGAAAAGGAAAGAAGAGAAACGTGGGACGAAACTGTAGGAAGGTATTTTGATTTCTTTAAAGAACATTTAAATGATTTGCATGAATATAAACTTACAGACAAACTTAAAAAAGAATTAGAAGAGGCAGTTTTATCCCAAAAGATAATGCCCTCTATGCGTTGTCTTATGACTGCTGGAGAAGCGTTGAAACGTGAGAATATTGCTGGGTATAATTGTTCTTACATTGCAGTTGACCGTCCACAAGCATTTGATGAAATCCTATATGTTCTTATGAATGGTACTGGTGTAGGGTTTTCAGTAGAACGACAATATGTAAATGAGTTACCTTATGTCGCAAATGAATTTTTCCCTTCAGATACCGTTATCAGTGTTGCAGATAGTAAATTAGGTTGGGCAAAAGCATTTAAGGAACTTGTTGGATTATTATATGTGGGACAAATACCACGTTGGGATATGTCCAAAGTGCGTCCAGCAGGCTCAGTATTAAAGACCTTTGGTGGTCGTGCATCAGGCCCAGAACCATTAGAAAATCTATTCAATTTTTCTGTTACAACATTTCAAGGTGCGGCTGGACGTAAACTTTCTTCTCTCGAAGCACATGATATAGTTTGTAAGATTGCAGAGGTAGTAGTTGTAGGGGGTGTAAGAAGGAGTGCCCTCATAAGTCTCTCTAACCTCTCTGATGACCGTATGAGAGCTGCAAAGTCTGGTCAGTGGTGGAACACAGAACCCCAACGGGCCCTTGCAAACAACTCTGCATGTTACACAGAAAAACCAGATGTAGGTGTGTTTATGGATGAGTGGAAGTCTCTCTATGAATCTAAGTCTGGAGAACGTGGTATTTTTAATCGCAAAAGTGCAGTGGTAATGGCAGAAAAGAATGGCCGTAGGAATACAGAGGGATATAATTTTGGTACTAACCCTTGTTCTGAGATTATTCTGCGAGATCGTGAGTTCTGTAATCTTTCGGAGGTCGTAGTACGTGTTACTGATACAAGGGAGTCTCTTTTAGAGAAGGTGCGTCTTGCAACGATTCTAGGGACATTTCAATCTACACTTGTGAACTTCAAGTACGTGTCATCTACATGGAGAAAAAATTGCGAAGAAGAGAGACTTTTAGGAGTCTCTCTTACTGGTATTATGGACTGCCAATACACTAATGGGAAAAAGAATGGACTTGAAGACCTTTTGGAAGAATTGAAGGCAGAGGCAGTCAAGACCAACAAGGAGTTTGCACAGAAGATAGGAATTAATCAGAGTGTTGCTGTAACGTGTGTTAAACCGTCTGGTACAGTCTCACAGTTGGTTGATGCTGCATCTGGTATACATGCAAGACATAATCCTTACTATATTCGTACAGTACGTGGAGACAAGAAAGACCCCCTCACTCGCATGATGCAAGATGCTGGTTTTCCAGTAGAAGATGACGTTATGAATCCTAGTAATACTTCTGTATTCTCTTTCCCTATGAAAGTAGATAACAGTGCAGTATTTCGTACAGAGAAAAGTGCAATAGAACAACTAGAACTCTGGCTAACATACCAAAAACACTGGTGTGAACACAAACCTTCTGTCACCATTTCTGTAAAAGAAGACGAATGGTTTGAAGTTGGTGCGTGGGTGTACAAACATTTTGATTATATGAGTGGGGTTAGTTTTCTCCCATTCTCAGACCATACATATAAACAGGCACCATACCAAGACATCCAAAAGGAAGAGTACGAAGTACTTCTGAGTAAGATGCCAAAAGAAGTGGATTGGAAAAAGTTGGCGGAATACGAAAAATCTGACATGACTATCGCATCACAGGAACTTGCTTGCTCTGCTGGGTTCTGTGAAATTCAATGAAATTGATTGTATGTGAATCATGCGAAGCAGAATATAAAATACAACATGATATGAATGAGAGATATTATGTTGTATCTTATTGTGTTTTCTGTGGTGAGGAATTAGTCGCAGAACACGTTGACGAAATAGTAGATTGGGAAGAGGAAGACTAGTGTGAATGTTAGATAGATATGATATTAAGCACTATGATCATAGATGGGATCATCAAGTAGTTGATTATGATTTTGATAAGTTTCCTTGGTACGAAAGAATTTTATCTGTAGTACAAGAGGTAAAACCAGAGTGCGACAGTTTAGGTCAGCTGCACACATATTTTGATAGAAATGAAATTGTCCCCCTCAGAAAAAAGGTAGAGAAATTTGTTCGGACTAGGGAGTTCTCTGGTTGGGTAGACGATTACTTTCATCATATACTTGGTGAAGAAGATTATCTGATACAGTCCACCCCTACACTAAATTTTGTATTACCAGATCAACAGAAACACGGAACTCTACTAACCTTTCATACAGGACATATGACTGCCTATAATAATGGTATGAATACCATTTGGACTCCAGTATCTACTGCATGGGGGTCTAATTCTATGCAAGTTGTTTCGTGGAGTGATTCTATTCAGATCACAAAAGATATGTTGCGAGAGAAACTTTCATTGGCAGAGGTGCAAAAGAGATGTGAAGATGTTTCTTGGCCAGTAGAAATACATTTGGGACAGGCATGGTTGTTCAATCAGGGACATTGGCATGGAAATATAAACAACACTACAGATACTACTCGTATAGGACTTGACATAAGAGCTATGAAAAAAGGTACAGACTATGGTTATCGTAAACCTGGCAGTTACTTTCGTTTTCCCAAGACTACAGTAGAAGTTCCAGAGGTTGATACCTCTCGCCGTTGGATTGTATTTAATGATCCAGCTGCAACGGAGTATATGGGAACAATGCCTTTCTATATTGCAAGGAGTTTTATAGAGAACTATGTAGATAGGTTAGGTATCAAACCAGTAGGGTGGCATAATGAATATATGCACACAGATTGGAATCCTCACCTAGAGTTCTTCATGAATGAAACAGAGGTTCAAGGTATAGCCTTACTCAGTATGCATGGTTTGAGTAGTCCCATAAATAGGAGAATGGAACTATTTGAGTCATGCGTAAATAAGGACATACACGTATTATTCTGTGATGAAAATTTTTTACTTGATTCTGCTGAGGGATTGGATTACATAAAGAAATGTCTAGAATTTTAGAACCTATTAAAATAAAAATGAATACAGAAGTTTTCTTCAACGTGAATTGGGAAGACTATCGATGTTCCTGTATTCAACATCAGAAAACAGAACAGTCGGACTTGCATCCAGACAGCGGTATGCCAGAATCTTTGGTTCTGGACAATACCGCAATACACCAAAAATTCTTTGATGAGAAAGAAGTAGACTATGAAGAATTAGGTAGACAAACAGGAATAGATGTTAAGTCGGTTTCAGTGATTAAACAGGAGCCAGGAAACATTATACCTAAACACAGAGATATGTTCTATAAGATAGAACAGACATATCCGTTTCGTCAAGAAATAAAAGTACGAGCAAATATATTTCTAGAGGATTGGAAATCTGGACACTATCTGGAATTTGACGAAGAACCCTGTACTCACTGGAAAGCAAATGAGGGGTTTGTCCTAAACAATGAAGTAATACACCTGTCTGCAAACGCAGGCCTTGAAGACAAGTATACCTTACAGGTATCAGGATTTTATAATGATAAGATACACGAATCTCCCAGACAATAAAGACAAACCTTTTGGCGGTGCATACAGTGTTCATGACGATGAGACAGTCAATGAGATGAACACTCTCATCTATGAATTTACGCAAGAAGAAATTAACCCAGATGCAATTCGTGAAGATTTCATAGAAACATATAAGTGGTGGATGCCGTCTACGCACAACTTAATAGGTATAGAGAAATATACTGAAGGGTGTTTTACTCAGGGAACAACCGAATCCTTTGCACAGTTCTACATTCGATATAGAAATAATAAGAGACTGCGAATTGCAAAGGGAGAGTATTTCTATCACCAAATGATGCATGGCCTGTGGTATAAGGACTCCTTTGCATGGTTAGATGAAGATGAAATAAGGGAAGGGGATGTTCTTCTTCTTAGTGTACCGTTTTCTGATACTGGAGATGTACCACTTGATTTAGAAGGTATATTGGATAACTGTGACACAAGTAATGTCCCTGTTATGCTTGACCTTGCATATATCAATCTAGCAGTTAACCTAGAGGTGAACTTGGAACACCCATGTATCAAGTATGTTGTTTCTTCACTGTCCAAAGTTTTCCCTGTAGAGAACCTTAGAGTAGGAATTCGTCTACAGAGGGAGAAGTTTGAGGATCAACTTTATGTTATCAATGAGCCAGGATATAACTATATCAATTTACTAAGTGCATATGTGGGTAAAGAGTTGATGCATGAGTTTGATGCAGATTTTATATACAACAAATATGTCGAGGATCAAAAAGAATACTGTAAATTCTATGGACTTGCACGATCTCCTTGTGTATATTTTGGTATAGATTATCAAAATAAATATCCAGAGTATAACAGGGGAACTGACACCAACAGACTGTGTTTTTCTAGACTGTGGGATGGGAGACAAGATGAGTTGCAATAATGATTGGGCTCCATTAAAAGAAATCATAGTAGGCACTGCGAAGGGATATAGGACACCAGAACTTAACAAGAGTTTTAAGAGTTGTCAGTTTCCAGAATATGAGGAGAAAGATATTCCTGTTGGGCCATATCCTTCTCATGTCATAGATGAACAAGAAGAAGACCTATGGTTTCTTGCAGAGACTCTCAAAGATCATGGTGTGATTGTACACAGACCTGATCGCTCCTATGCAGACCAATATGATAACTGGCATTACTATTCCCCAAGAGACTGCACCCTTATCATAGGGGACACAATTATAGAAACCCCTTCCCCTATACTCAACAGACGATTTGAAACATGGGGATACAGAAAGATATTTAACTCTTTATGGGCAAATGGTTATAAGTGGATTAAGGCGCCTACTCCTATTTTATTTGATGGGAATTTCAAGGAAGAAATAGATGGAGTCCCCTCACTGAATAACTTAGAGATTTTATTTGAGGCAGCAAACTGTGTTCGTGTAAATGATGATATTCTATATCAGGTAAGTAATACTGGAAATGAAAAGGGAGCTCAGTGGTTGCAATCTGTTTTAGGGGACAAGTATAAAGTACATTTGTGTGAGAATCTTTATTCCTACGCACACCTAGACAGTACAATTATACCTCTGCGAGAGGGCCTGGTTTTGTATAATGCAAGTCGGGTAAATGAGGAGAATGAACCAGAGCTTTTTAAATCATGGGATAAGATATGGATTGATGAATGTTATAGTGCGCCTCCTTCTATGGACTTACCTTGGGGTGCGAGTGCATGGATAGGACTAAATCTACTGAGTATAGACCCCAAAACGGTGATAGTAGACAAGAAACAAAAACAACTAATAGAGAAACTAAAACAACATAAGTTCGATATCGTTCCCCTAGAACTAAGACATGACCGATTATTAGCAGGGGGATTTCATTGCGTTACGTTAGATTTGATAAGACTATAGGCCCTAATAATGTCTTTGGTGAAGATGATCCCAATGAAGAAGGAACTCTACAATACTGGTTGAAAGATTACGATATTAAGGGTTCCTACTATATTATCAACTGTCCTTGCCTCTCAAGAGAATACGCAAAATATGATTTGTCAATGATAGATGATATGGAATGTAGAATCATTATCAACGATGCGATGGAAGGTTCTAGTTGGTTGCCAGATGAAGTTTCCAACTTTACTTCATATCTAAAAGAATGTGGAATAGACCCAAAACGAGTAACAGTGATAACACAAAATTACAACTATGCATATGAAAAGTTTCCTTTTAAATTAGTTCATTGGAATTTGATGGAGTCGTTTGCGAGGGTGAGGGCAAAGGAATGGATAGATTATAATGATGATGCGAAGAAATTTCTTTGTTTAAATCGTTGGCCACATCCACATAAATTAGATTTCATGAAACGAATGGAAGGTATACTGGATCAATTTAACTATAGTTTGCCTGACAAACCCTATGATAATGTGGATTACACAGGGGGAAATTATTGGGATTTTCCAGAACATAAAAGAGATAGCCTTTTATATATTGTTACAGAAACCTTTTTAGATTGTCATATTAGAGATGTAAGCGAAAAAACTTGGCGACCTATCGCATTACAGATGCCATTCATACTTCTACATCAGCCATTTGCGTTAAGGCGGTTGAGAGATATAGGGTATAAAACATTTCACACCATATGGGATGAAAGTTATGATACGATTGTAGACTCAGAGAAAAGAATGGATGTTATAGTCAATTTGGTATTAGAACTAAATAGTAGGGAGAACTTTCGGGAAATGATAGATTCATGTAGAGATATCGTAGAACACAATTTTGCGATGTTACAAATGAGAAGGCCCGAAGAAAATTGGATAAGTATGATATCATGAAGACCAGCAGTGCAAAAGCAAAGGGTAGGCGATTTCAACAGTGGGTAAGAGATCAACTTATAGAACAGTTGGACATTCATCCAGAAGATATAGAAAGTCGATCTATGGGCGCTGGTGGCGAAGACCTTATTATGGCACGGGCCGCAAGAGAGAAATTTCCTTACTCTATTGAGTGTAAGAATCAGGAAAAGGTGAATGTGTGGCAATCATATGCCCAAGCAGTAGATAATTCTGGTAATTATGAACCAGTATGTTTTATCAAACGTAACAACCATAAGCCTCTAGTTATTGTCGATGCTGAATATTTTGTAGAGCTTCACAAGGATGATTAATGCGTATTATATATCTGTTTTTAATTATCTGTGCATTATCTGGATGTGCAGGCATCCCCGCCACCATCTTACAAGCAGTATCAGCAGCTGATGTAGTATCAGGAATTACTACAGGGAAAACAGCTGCGTCTAGTGTTATGTCAGAAGTGACAGGTCAGGACTGTGAAATATACCGCATGTTTAAGGGAAAAAAGGTCTGCCAAGATCAAGATATAGAAGACCTCATCGACTTAGGCTGCGACACTTATGCTTGGGACGAAGAGAATAAAGTATATTGCAAAAAAGAAACTACTAAATAGGTTTATAATCGGGAGACTACGATGAAGCATGTATACGCACTCATTATGCTCTTGGTGGTACTTTTTCCTTCTACAATATGGGCTGCAGACACAAATACGGTATCTAGTACAGTGGTGACGGATAAAGCTCCGCCTACAGCATCAGCGCCTTCAGTGGTGATTAATAACAGTGATGTATGTAAAAGTGCAGCCTCGGCTGCGGTGCAAACTCAGATTCTAGGGTTCGCATCAGGCATTACTATAACAGACGAAAATTGCGAAAGAATTAAGTTAGGCAGACAAATGTACCTTATGGGTATGAAAGTGGCTGCGGTGGGAATTATGTGCCAAGATGCGAGAGTTTTTGATGCCATGTGGATGGCAGGAACTCCATGCCCCTATATGGGAAAAATTGGAGATGATGCCACGACAGGATGGGAAGAAAATCCAGATGATGTTCCCTCTGGCTCTTTGGTTTTCAAAAAAAAAGCGATGAAAAAGGAGAAAGAGAATACGAGCTGGGATCAGACGAATACGGAATATACGGAATAGATGACTATGAAGAAGAACATTCAGAGAGCCCGCCAAAAAGTTTTGCATGGATCAACGGCGTTGGTATCCTTGTTGGTGTTGCTGGCGCTTTCTTTGGCCTTCCCCTCTTCTTCTAATGGACAAACAGTTAGAGAAGAAGTCGTAACAGGACAAGAAACTACTCCAAACCAATTACCAAGTATGTCTGATTTTACAAGGTCAGGTGGCACAAGAACAACTAGTGGCTCAGGGTGTGCCACTGGCGCATTTTGTACTGCTGGTAAACAAGGCCCTGGCGGTACATTTTCTACAACTTTTGACTTAGAAGAAAATATGACCATAGAACAAATTAATCGTGGTTTTGATCTTGACTATGACACAGACGTTACCTCTCATGTTAGTAACTCTAGACTAGCCAGTTGTGTTGATGGTAATGTCATGCAAAACTCTGATTGTAGGGACATATTCAAATTGACAGTATCTTTGTTTGGAAGTGGAACCCTAGCACATAAATTTGAACATGAGGTTGAATTAGACTTCAGTGGTACAAGAAATTTTGCATTTAGTCAGGTGGTGCCAGAAAATACATTTACATCAATGACAGGCGAATTTGAGATGTTTGGTATTGATGCTGGGTTTGGAAATAAATTTTTTGGCCCCAGATTTGCAAATCCAAGCTTGACAACTACCTTCGATCTTATTACAATAATAGAAACTGAAATTATAGATGTATTAAATACTACGGATATTTTAGAAACTAGCGTGCCAGATAACGTAGAAATTACAACGGTAGAGGTTGAGGTGGAGGCGCCATCAGGCCAACAAATGGCCACGTTAGAGATGGAAGTCCAAACAGAAATGACGATGGAGATGCCTGCTGAAATGGCATCACCTACAGAGACTACAGTTGAACCAGAAGTTCAAGTTGCAGAAGTAAACACAGAGATAGAAGCGGAGATGCAAGATGTGGCCGAGCCTGAACCTACCACCAGTGAATCTATGGAGCCTACCGAATCAGAACAGGCGGGTGGAACCGAGTCCTCAAACGAATCAGAGTCACAACCAGAATCAACGGAATCAGATGGAGAGGAACCTAGAGCTACAGAAACAGCATCTACAGAAGAAACAGAAGAAACACAAAGTGAATCTTCTAGTGTGAAGCCTAAGGCAAAAGTTGTAAAGAAATCCAGCGCAAAACAGAAAGCTGCACGAAAAATAGTCAAAAAGATGGGTGACAAAGGAAAGTACGATTCTACAAATCAGTTAAAAACTTTGATTGTAATGAACGTGTTGGGAAACAGTAAACAGTTTTTTACCCCAACGACACTTACCGACACACCTGGCTTCTTTACAGATACGAAACTACCAGACGCTAATCTACCAGAAAATAATGCAGCTGCGTGGTTACTGATTGGTGGAAACAATCAACAAATGAATGAACTGGTTAACTCACAGTACAAATAGGAGATAAAAATGTCAGACGACGGCAAAACAGAAGTTGAGTTTGCCGGGGTCAAATTTCGAGGTGGAAAGATATTCGTTATTATCACAGCATTAAGTACCCTCGGCGGTGGTCTTTACGCAGGCTTTGAGTTCTATAAAGACTACATGAATATGAGAGCAAAAATAGAAAGTTACAGAGCTCCAGATTTATCTGGATTCGAAAAGAAACTTGCAGTATTGCATGAAGAAATGGCTGCACTAAAACAAATGGAGGCGATGATAAAAACATCTGCTGATGACGCAAGAGACTATACAAAAGATATCAAGAGAGACTTGAAGGATGAAATGCACCATATGTCAAAACAAGTAGATGACATAGAAAAACGTGGTAAAGAGGCCTTTCGTCTAGTTCGTGAGAGTATAGAGGTAAATGATACCAAAGTTCGTAAGTTGGTAACAGATAGCTCTGATAGGTTTGATAATCGTAGAGAACAATTGAGGAACGATATGGATTCTTTAGAGAAGAGAATAAAGGGTGCAATGAAGGAATTAAACGAAAAAGTAGACAATAAAATCAAAAAAGCGTTAAATAATCCGCTAAATTCTATGAAATAGCGCTTGACAATTACTTCTAGTTATGTAATAATGAATAATGATTGAAGAAAGAGAGAAAGTATGGATGTTTATACACACACGGCCCTAGTAGTTGCCTGTATGGTGATTCCTTATTATGTGGGTAGATTTCTATCAAAGAGATCAATGATGGAAACCATCGTTGAATCTATGTTAGATAATCTTGAGCGGGACGATCTCATTCGCACCAAGAGAGATAAAAATGGTGAGAAGGATATCATTCCAGTTAGTGAAATTGTCGCTAAGGCCTTGCGAGATGAGAAATAGACTACTCTCTCTTTCTCTTTGCTTCATGGCTTTTCCGGCATATGCAGAAGCTCCATGTAATTATGAGACAGAGACTACTACTCAATACCAAGGAGTCATTGAGAGTACAAAACTAGAACAAAGACATGTGTTCCCATATGTCGATGATACCCGAAAATGTAATGTGGTTATTCAGGCAAAACTGAAGGATCAATGGTATCCATCGACAGGGACATATGTATTTGGCCCAGATATGGCTGAGATGAAGGCATGTTCTTTTGCCGAGGATCGTGCAAAAATCAAGGTCATTAGAGCACATTTACCAGAAAAATTGGTTAGCCAAAAGAAACTGAAATGTGACTTGACAAACATCAAACCACGTTGTAAAGTGGTATGGTTGAATACTTCTATTGGTAAAGTTAAAATGG
>VTLG01009367.1_pt1 | contig 38291 bp, 51 predicted proteins | sample 4694571 | NCBI WGS metagenome assembly VTLG01 (sample SAMN12604809, study PRJNA352737) | marine metagenome | biome: ENVO:00000447; feature: ENVO:00000209|ENVO:00000569|ENVO:01000036; material: ENVO:00002151; isolation source: viral sequences binned using virsorter ...
TTTTTTCATTTCAGGTGTCATTCCGCCATGACCATATTTCATATCCATTTTACCACCACCCATCATCATTGGTCTTTCTGCACCTATTTGATTAAATCCAGTCATACCACCACCTGCGTACATTTGTTCACTTCTCATACTTCCATCTTTAATTTCATATCCAGGATTTTCTGCAACCATTTTTTCTGCTGCCATTTGTCCTTGTGAATCATATGGCATTGTAGCTATAGTTTTACCTGTCATTTTATCTTTAACTTCTGGCATTATTCTTTACTCCTTTTTCTTGCGTCAGTTGTTGGTAAAATATCATATTCATCACTAGGTAATTTACCATTTTTATTTATATATTTCAAAACGGCTTCAGTTTTAGGATTGACCGAATTTTTTTTAATTATATATTCGCCACCTTCTACCTCAATAGGTATGCCTCCTTTTGCATGAGATGGCCCATTTAATTTGCCACCCATTTCCATCATTTTTAAATGCTTATCAATTCTTTTAGATTGACCTTTATGCATTTTAGAAGCATTAAGCAATTCTTTAACTATTACTTCTAAGTCTTTTACAGAACCTTTAACAGGGCCTCCTTCTTTCATAATATCTAAAGTCTTAGGATACCCTTTTTCGCCAGGCTTTGCTGGCCTTTCACCTCTTTTACGTTTAGCGTGGATATTGGCCCACAAACCTTTTCTCTTAGCCATTATTATAAGTAATAAGCTATTACAGAGCCACTGTCTAATTCAATAGAATCAAATTTACCATATATTGTTGTTCCTACTGGAATTGCAAATGTTGCTGGAACAGAACCTGATAAATTTGTAGTACATTCAGATGTATCAACTACAGCAGCAGCTAATGCTGTAACTGCTACAAAAGGGCCTGTTATTTCATCTGTACCATCTATTATAACTGCACCTTTTTGACCTAAAGCTAAATTCTGAGCTTCTACTACTGTAAAATTATGTAATGTTTTTTTAAATGCCATGTTTTCCTCCTACCCTAAGCACTGGCTGTGCGTGAATGGGTTGTTTAAATTATTATTATCTTTAGTAGATTCGGGAGCCACCTTTTAGTGATAGCTCCCATAGTTCTACAAAACTATTAATCCTTATTGATTTGGATTATGATGTAGTAATAGCACCATTTATACCTGATAAGGCAGTTCCTACATACTCACCTTTAGTAAACATTAATTCTACAACATCACCTTTTTGAGCTGATGTTCCAATTATAACATTACTAACTTGAGTTCCAGCTGTTGAAGCTGCAGTTCCAGATACATCTAGCCCTACAAAACTAACGATTGCACTTCCTGCTGCTATTGTTATAGCATTGCCAGGAGTTTCTTCTTCTACTATAAATTTATAATAGACACCATCTTCTCCTGTAGAAGCAGTTGGTAAAGTTATTGCAACTGTTCCACCTGCAGCGTCAAGCATAAAAACTTTTCCGCTATCTTCGTTAGTTAATGTTACATCAGCATTAATAGATTGAACTTTTTTCTTATGTGTAGAAGTAGAACTACTATTTACATTTAATATATCACTTCTCATTATAATGCCTCCTCAAAGTTAAACAACGCATGTGTTTCAGGAAGGCTAACTTCAAGACCTGCTTCTGTAAGAATCATATCTTTACGTAAATCCTCATCTGCTTGTTGCACATTTGTTGTGATTGAAGTATCTCTATTAATACCGTTACCAACTAATGGTCTGTATGATACATGGTCTAAATCAGCAAGTAACATAAATTCACCTGACATTCCTCTGAATAAAGGTTCTTTTACTAAACTTAAATCACCATGAACTGTATCAATCTTCATAACCTTATGACCAAAAGCACCTTGACTAGCATCAAAGTTGTATCTATGAGTTCCACTAGTAAAAGTATCACCAATAAATCCAGCATTATCGCCTAATTTATTGAATAATGAAATTACAGGTAAAGAGCATAAAGCTAATTTACTTGTGTTTCCACCTCTAGCTGGGTCAAATACAACTTCCAAGTCTCTTAATAAAACATCATAAGTTAAACTTCCAGCTGCTACTGTTTTTAAGTAAGCTTGGCCTTCTGTATATTCTAATTGCTCAGCATCTTCTTTTGTTTGAGATTGACCATTAGCCATGATATGACCTGCAAGACCTTCAGTGTATTGAATACCACCAGAAGATGCACGCTGACCAAATAACATTGCTCTTTCAATATCAATTTTATGTTCTCTTAATTTAAGATTCCATATTCTGTCCCATTCGCTAGCATAACCTCTGTAAACAGTTGCTCTTGCTGTATTAGTCATTTCACAAGCTGTTTTAAAGATTTGAGTATGTCCATAATCGTGGTCTAGCTCTTGTGAAAATACATCTGGAGCTCCTGAACCTTGCTCGAATGATGTACCGATAACTGTAGCTTTTGCATCTGCTCCTGAATCAGCATCAGAACCTGGATTAGTTAACCATTTAATATCAATTGATGTTGTTGAGTTAACAGCTTCTATTCTTGCATTCGCATGATTAGGCCCGTCACTATTACCAGTATTTGATTCAACTGCGATAACCATTCCTTTAATCAGCCAAGGTTGTGCAGCTGATAAAGTTGCTGTAACCGTAGCTCCTGCTGAAACTGCAGCAAGGTTTGTTGAAATAACAAAACTTCTATCAGTCATTGCAATTTTTGTTCTATCTTCTAAGAACCTAAACTGTGAATCAGTTGTAGGCACTTTTCCTACTTTTGACAAGTATACGAAGAATGGAGACTCTTCTGGGGATAACTCAGCAATCCTATCACTAAAGTCATATAATCGTCTTGACCCTTGTGTTAAAGTTAAAGCTGTTTGTGACCCAGGAGTTCCAAACTTTACTTGTCCAGAATTAAAATTTCCCATTTTATTCTACTCCTTAGTTTATATTAATATTTACAATACGTTAGCTCGACTACCAGCATTGACTATGCCTTTCCACATTTCATCTTTTTCATCTTGTCTAATTGGTTGCTCACCAGATAAAACACCTGCTTGTTGAGGAACCGCTTGATTTTGACGAATTGCATCCAGTGGATTGCCAGCATTGTCTTGGGCTGGTTGTTCTTGAGTAACAGACCTCCACATATTAATTGCACCATCAACACCATATTCAGCAGGGTTTTTGCTTGCAAAATCAACAAATGAAGTAATTTCTTCAGGTGTTAATCCTTTTGCAGCAAGTTCATTTTGAAGTTTAGTCATACCAACTTCTTTTTGAACACCAGCCACTTGGCTTTGAACAGCGTTATTAATAGAGTCCTGTAACTCTTGTTGTCTGAACTTATACGATTTAGATGCTGGGTCATTATAGGCTTCCCATGGGTCAAACTCATCTTTATCTAAAGCGACACGCTCAGTAGCTGCTGGTTGACCACCTTGAACCATTCCTGATATTGTTTGCACAATGTCTGGTCGTGATTCCAACAGTTTTCCTACTTTTTCGTAATCTTTTAGTTTTTGATTTTCGGTATGAAGTTTATCTTTTTCTGATTGAAAATACTTAGCTTGAGATTCCCAATCTGTTGAAGCTCCTTCATTCTGTGTTTGATTTTCATCTTGCCCTACATTATCATTGATTTGACCTTGATTACCAAGATTTTCATTTTCTAATGCGTTATCCATTATTTGCCTCCTTTGGCTTGCAATCTCTCTTCGTTTGCTTGAGCTTGACCACGTAAACGTGATTTCTCCACTTCGAGTTTAACTGCACCTGTTAGTTTATCAACCTGCCTTTCATTAGCAGATTTCGAATCCAATTCTACTTCTTTTAATTTACCTTTAAACTTCTCAACTTCAGTTCTTTGACGAGCCGCAATGGATTCACGACTAGCAGTTTGTAAATCGCCAGATAATTTTTTAATTTGTTCTTGAGCACCTTGCAATTGCCCTTGTAATTGTTGCACAATGTCCATTCTTTGTAATACACCTTCTTTATCAAATATATCAGTTTTCATTAATGCTTCTGTCCTGTCAATAAGTCCAGCTTGATATGCTTCCATGTATATTGACCATTCACCCCATCTATTTGATGGCATAGTAGAATTACCAATAATATTAACATCATATTGGCCAATAGTTAAATCATTCATCATTTCACCAATAGCTTGTGATTTATCATCATAATGGTTAACCATATATTCTGACATATCATTATTAGGTTGTACAACTCTAAATACTTTTTTGTAAGTATAATGTTCTTTTGCAAAATTATACACAACTTGACCAAGTCTACGTAAACTACCTTCAATGTCTCTTAATTTAGATTTACTACGTCTTTGACCAAAATCTTCCATCATCATTGTACCAGATGACGTTCTTGGTGCAGCTTCTGCATTTCCTTGTTGCATTTCAAATATACCCATATTTAAATCAATATATTTTTCAACAAGTGCAGGTAACTGCATAACTGAATTAGATAAAGGTTGTGGAGATGGAAAATGTGGCTCTCCAAACGATGGGTCATATTCTATTGTTGCATTAGGATTTGCCCAATCTCTTTCTAATTCCTCTATATCATCAACACTTCCTTGTGGTATTAATAATTTTAACCCAGACGATGCTTGTGCATGCGAAGTTATTAATGACATTGTTTTATTTAAAAATCTTTGAAAATCTTTATTTTTTCTAACATCACTCATAGGATAAGGTGTGTTAGTCCAAATGTTTGGTATAGGTACAATTGGATATTTATCTGTATTTAATATTCTTTCATAAAGAATTGTTTGTCCAAGTGTGCATACTAACTTAATTCTTGTTTGTTGAACTTCTACTATATCAATCATGCCTTGTTCAACTGCTTGTTTCATTTTATCATTTTCTAAAAACTTTTGCATATTCTTAGTATCTAAAATACGCTCTTCTTGTGATTGCATATCCATTATTCTGTAATATGGAACTTTTGTTTTAGAAAAACTTTCAATAAGTTGATATTTTTCAGAACCTTCTCCATGGTCATAATCTTTTATAACATCTGGAGTAAACGAGCCTTTTGTTCTAGTATTCATTGCTGACGGGAATGTTTCGTCTTCGTAATAACCTTCAATCTCATCAATAAGCATTTTACCGTTTTCTTCGTTAACTTCAGCTAATTGTGGATATAAATCTAACAATTGAAATTTTGTAAATATAGTAGATAGCATCATTCCTGTTGCATCATCAAAATACTTACTTCTTGCGTTAGGGTCAACAACAACTCTAAATGGGTCTACATATGTAAATTTAACTTCACCTCTACCATAATCAGCTTCTCTATCTACATATGCATAAAAATAACCTAAACCTGTTACAGCGTAATCATGAACTGCTTGTTTAAATGTTTCGTTACCGTCTGATATATTCCATATATATTCAAGTATAACTTTCCATACATTAGCTAAATCACTATCAGAGTCTTCTCTTGGCATAGCAGAAAACTTAGGTGGTTTAGATGTAATAATAGCTTTAAACTGTTCAATAGCAGAATATAGTCTATCTAATGGTAAACTTGATTGATTTCTTGATTGAAGTTCATCAGCTTCAGCTTCACTGAAATGATTGCCTAAATAAAAGTCAATATCTTCTCGTGCATGATTTTCCCATTCTTTACGAGAGTCATGCCAGCGTCTCCATAAATCTCTTACTTGAATTGCTTTATTATCCGCTTTTATCATAGTGTGTAATATAAGAATAAAATTTTAATTATCAAACACGACTGCCTGTTATCCAATTATAACGTTTTTTAGGTTTACTCCAAGAATCGCCAGATTTTACCCTTTTTCCCTTTCCTGCTTTTTTATTTCCTTTAGCATATTGAGTTGATAACCAAAATGCATCAATTGTATCATCATGACTTCCTTTTGGGAAATCAAGCAGTTCTCCAATAAATTCATGCATATCTTTCTTTAAATGTACTGCACCTGCTTTAAACATAGGTTGTAGTCCTTCAAATAGCCTATCTTTCTTTTTTTGTTGACCATAACCTTTTATTCCCATTTCAATACCAGGTAAAAACTTTCCTTCTTTTTTGCTACGTTTTTGCACATAATCACGCAACATTTCTTGATATGATATAGTTTCTATATTTATTCTTTTGATTGGGCTGTATCGTTCTGATATTTTAAATATCTCATCAGCACATTCCATTGGTAATACTCTTTTCCTCCAATATTCAATAACATAGTAATCATAGTCTGAAGTAACACCAATAACCATAATAACACTATAGTCATTCCTAGAACCAAGCGTTGAAGCTGGGTCAACACCCATGTATATATTAACATATTCCGTACTCCCGTCTTCAAATTTAATATACCAAGAATTTGCACTTTCATCAAATTTTACACCGCCTGAATAAAAACCATCAGTTATGTCGTTCTCTCCAAACACTTGGTCTTCTGGAGATTTAGCTTGATTCATGTATTCTTGATAAAATTTAGCAGGAGTACCAGAATCTATGTAAAATTGTTTACGTTCTTCAATTTTTTTAAGTGGCCAACGTGAAGGCCATAACGGAGTACCGTCATCTTTTATAGCTTTATGTGTTTCTATAGTCCAAGAGTATTCTTCTCCTGTTTTCATAGCTGAATTATAGTTTTTAACAAGTCCATTTAAAAATGAATCATAATGAACTATTGTTCCATTACACCATAAAAATCCACCTTTATCAAAATCAATCGCTGGATATACTGCTGCAGTTACCCAGTTCTTTATTTGTAGCCTAGACTCTGGTGTTTTGGTATTTAACTCAGATTCAAAGTCATCAAGTATAATTCCTGTATATCTTGTAGATAATTGCTTTTTACCACGTAATCTTTGCGATGCACCTTTTGCAATCATTCTACAATTATTTTTCAATACAATTTCGTTTTTTGTCCACTTGTCTCCTTGCAAGTCACCGAAATAGTAATGGATTGCAGGATTTTCGTATATATGGGTCGATATCCAGTTGAGGTTATCAATAGCCTGGTCTTGTGCCTCGCCAACCCAAGCGATAAATTCTGGGCTATCTTTTTGCGCAAATAAAAACCTATGTAATACAGCACATGCTGCTAAGGTTGATTTTGCGTGGTCACGAGGCAAGACAAGAGCTAATTGTTGTATTTTTCTATTTAAAAGTAATTCTCCTACATTTTCGTGAAATTCTGGTGTTGCGGATGCTAAAAAGTCTTGTGGGGAGAATAGTTTACCGAATACTATCAGGTTTTTAAAGGCCATCTCAAGAATCTTTTCATTTTGTGAGATATCGCCATTTAGGTTTAAATTAGCCATTTAACAGTTCCATTTTTTTAATGAAAGCGATAATCTGTCCTTACCTGTGTTATTACTAGGTTTTTGACGTTTTCTCATACCTTTCATTCTAGCGCAAAATGACTTTCTACGTTTTGCAGCTTTACTTCCTTTTTTAAGTTTTGATGGTTTTGTTGTTACAGCAGTTTTTAGTTTTGAGCCTGGATTTTCTCTTCTATACGATTCAACGCCTTTTTGATTTAAACCACCTTCTGGGTTTTTACCTTCTTTACGTTGCCATGCAGCAGTCTTGCCGCCTTCTTTAAATTTTGCTCTACTTCTTGCGTCTTTTACAGGTATCTCCGATATCCATTCATCCATGACTCATCTCTCTTTCATTATTAATTGCGTGATAGGAGTCTATCTAATAGATTTGCTCCATGTTTAGTCATCTTTACATAACTAGGAATATTTTTTAAACTTCCCAATCCGCTTATACCGCCACTTAATCCCATAACCATTGGTAAAAGCTTGTCTTTATACGGAAGATTTTCTGTGTCTATTTTTACAGCGTTATCATTTCTAGTTTCCCACTTATGTTGTATTTCGTCAATAGCATCAGTTGCTTTAGGAGCAACCTGTTTAGCAAATTGCTTAATATATGGAGATAATAGTTGTGTTATTAAATTTGGGTTAGTAGTCATAATCTTCTAATGGCCCAACTAAAGGCATAAATTTGTCAACTCTTCTTTTTGTAGCATCATCTGGGTCAGTATGATGAAGCATATAATAAGCATTTTGCATTGCTTGCCTATCTCCAGATAATGCATCAACCATTAATTCATCAACAAATCCAGGTTTTACTTTACTTTGAGCAAACATATTTGCTGCTGTTAACATATCAGCTTCACTATCTGTCCATTGTTGAGGATTGTCAGGAATTAAATTAATAATACCTTTATCAAAACCTAAATTAATTGCTCTATTTTTTGCTGTTCCTACAGAATCGTCAGTAAACTGATAAACTCCTTTTGCCGTAGTCGTTCCAGGATTAGCCATTAATCTATTATCTGATTCTACTTTTCTTATTAAATTTAAAAATTCATTTCTATTCCCGCTAAATTGCGATTCTTCAAGTAAATCGTTTAAAAAGCTTTGAGCTTCGGTTGCAGGAAGCGTTGGGTTATATACATCAATCATTGCCATTATTTAAAAACTTTCCCTAAATAAACAACCCTGGACACATAAGGGAGATTAGTATGTGAAGATATAGAGGGGATATGCGCTATACTCATAGAAACTGTACCCAAGGTTGCTTTTTTAATTTTTTTGCTATTCATGCTCTTCCTACCTCAATATTCTTGGGGTTAATATACACTAAATTATTGTCTAAATCAAATCTAGAAGAACAGTGAGGACACATCCACCCCTCAATTGTATACTCATCGTCAGCTAATAAGCCAACTCTTTGCGTGGTATGGTTGTCAAAATATAAATCTTCATCACAAACAGGGCATAAGTCCTTATTTGTCTTTTTCGTCTGCATGCGCAATGACATTGGTTTCTTTTCCATTCTGTAATGCCTCCAATTGTTTTGGTGTGAATCCTTGAAATACAGTTAATTGCTCTTGTTTTGTGTCTGTGTCAAATAATCCTGCAATTTTTGACAAAGATTCTAGAGAACGCAGCCTATCTGTGTCCCTATCCGACAAATCAGCAATATCTCGGTATTTACCTATTATCCACTCAGGCGTTACTCCTTCATCTTGCAGTATTTTCTTAATTTCTTCCTTTACCATTGTTCTTATCTCCTCTTTTTGTAGTAAAACGTTTGATTTAGTCTTAATGTAGTCTTTATTCACCGCTTTTGGATAAGCTTTCCTATAAGCAGAGATTGCGTCTTCCCCTGATGCAACGTATCTAGCGAATAAAAACTCACGATTGTTCAATTTTCTATCTTTTGCACGTGAATACGTGGCTTTATAGTTACCTGAAAAGGTATAGATGTTCTCAACAACACCATTATCGCCCAATATGGTGTGACTCTTCTGTTCACAGATAAAAGAACCGCAAACTGTGCGAATCATTGTGCGTGGCGTTTTGTAGCCTGGATGGTTTACTTGGCTTTTTTTGAGTATTTGACAGATATATCTATCGTCAGTGTACACCCAGTCACCCTCATTGCCGTCACGCCAGCTATCAACAACCACATCGTCATTTCCGAATGCTTTATACTCATTCAAATCGTCAAACAGATAATGTGGCACGCCTTTTATGTTTTTGAAATCCATACTAAAATATACAAAATTTTTACAAAAATTAAAAATACTTGCATAATTAATATATTTGATTATATTTATATATTATAGAGATATATAATAGAGATACTATAGAGATATCTCTAGAGAAAAAGAAAAAGTAAAATAAAAAGAAAAGAAAAAGTTAAGGGGTAATTTTGAAAAATAGCCTTAGAATGTGTGTCAGTGTTTTTTTATGTGCCAGCCCCCGTTGAATTGCCCCCTGCGGTTGATTATTAGGTTGAATTTTTGGATTACATTCTAAATTATAATTATGAATCTTTTTTATATCTTTTAGAAGTAAAGGACAACAAATTTAATATAAATAAAAACGGGGACTAATACGTCCCCGCCCTTACTTACTGTTATATGTTATTATTATTTATTTATCATCAACGGCGCAAGCGTCAACAAATCTATTACCATCAAACAAACTATTGTCTTTGCTGAACTCATTCATTAAATCAGATATTAAAGTAATCTTGTTAATAGTTGAGTGAGGCAACATCTTATCTTTATTTATAATAGTATTATCTTTTATTACTCTTGCTATCATTATATATGTTTTTCTAGTTAACATTGTTATCCCCTTTATTATTTAAGTTAATATTATTTATTTTACATACAAACGGACTAAAACAACCTTCAAAGTATTTAATTATATACTTATTATTATTATATATAACGTTTAAATTAACGCCATAATTATAATCATTAATATACTTGTGCATCTTGTCCCATTCATTTATTAAACCCCGTTTTACTAGTGCATTTAATACCCGCCCATCTGTTACTATTTCATAATTATCTGGGTAAGTATTATGCTGATGTTCAATTATTATATTCATTTTGTAACCTCCAATTTATAATATTCGATTGCTTTTATTATTCTATCTATATCACATTTTAATTGATAGTTTTTTATTTCTAGATAATCACATCTATCATTTAATTCATTTATTTGTTTTAATGTAGTTGACATTTTGCAACCTCCGATTTATTTAATTTACATAACTTACACTACATAATTTAATATAAGTTTCAATATATTTTTATATATTTTATATTATTTTATATTGTTTATATTGTTTAATATGTATATATTTGATTAGCCAACAACGGCACAATAGAAACGGAGAATAGAAAAATGGAAGAGAAAAAAACGTATTACATGCAAGATTTATACGACCAAGCAATAGAAGATTTACAAGACAGATTAAAAGAAACAGGATACGGAATTAATGACCAATTTGGAAGAGATTATATTGATGATGTAATCCACGAAGTAGCCGACAACAACATACCAATTTATACCTACGATTTACTACAATATGCAAGTAACAATTTTGATTTAAATGAGCCGAGTGATTTATGTTCAGACAATCCAAGTGTTACGCAAATAATAACAGCAAATATCTACGAATTACTTACACAAGAATTATACGATTACATTAATACAAAACAAGGAGAATAACATGGTACAAGATGTCAAGAGATTAAAAAATATAATAAATGAATATCTATCTCACTGGGAGTTAGACGCATTAGATAAATCAATGATAGCAATTAATTATGTAGAGAAATATGGAGTTAAGGACATGGAGGCTTTTATAGAATTTTTCAAAGATACTAGTAGAGAAGATGATATTATGCCTACAATTGCACATGATATAAACGGAATGATGAACGAATTTAGTAAAGATAATGGAGATTTTTTCCTACCAAGAACAAGCGGATATTATGCGAGGACTAAATAGTTCAACTGATGAGCTTTCAATAAGCGAAACAGCCTTGTAATGAGGCTGTCTTGAACAGAATAGCAAAGGAGATAAAAATGGTACAAGTAACAATGCAAGAAGATTGTCAATTTTTAAGGGACATAGAGAAAAATAACTTAGATACCAATTTCATGGGTACAAACAAAGGGCTATATAATTTAATGATTGCAATAGGTCAGGTTACATTATTTAAGCAAGGTATAAAACCAACAAGAAAATGGACATTAAAGAGTATTAAAAATTATTTTGGTATCAAGGGTAGTACCCAAAGTATTTTAGACCAATTAAACACATTAAATCAAATAATCAAGGAGGGTTAAGAAATGGATAAGACAAATTGTAGAGGATGTGAAAAAGAGAGCGAAATGGTAAGACCTATATCATATCATGATTGGGCAAGATGTGACTCTTATGGTATCTATACAGGATTATATTGCGATGATTGTTATAAGAATAATTATCCATATAAAAGAGGTAGATATTTTGATGAGGCATATTGCGGGGAAAGATTGGAGGGAGATTATTAAAATGAATAAAGATGATTACATAATGCATTTGGAAATTTTAGTGGAAGATTTATTAGGTGAGATAAAATCATTATCAGATGACTATGGATTTGACATACATGGTGGAGATTGCAATTACAAGTATATTAAAAATGAATATAAACTATTAAAAGAAAAGGAGATAAAATGAAAAAACAAGACATAGATAGATTAGTAAGGTGGGCAGTTGATAGTGATTTGGAGAAATTTGGAGAAGACGCATATGGAGTTACGGGGACAGCATTTGAAATTGCAAGTAATGGAGATTATTTAAGAGATAAATTTAGACAAATGCAGACCAATTTTATAATGTGGTTAGGTGGGCTAGATTCAAAGAACAGAGAAAGATTAGCAAGAAATATAACATTAAACCAAGAAGAAGGAGAATGAAATGGATAAGAATAAAAGAAATTGGCTTGTTAATCCAAACAAGTTAGCAATGAATAATAAAAGAGAAATAAAAGAGGCAATATTGACAATGGACAAATTGTACTGGGCTTTAGAAGAAAGAGAAGAAAATATAAAAGATGAGCATTTTGTAGAGTTGATACAATATACTAAGCAAATGTATAGTGAATTTAAAGAAATAATAGGAGATTAAAATGATAACAGAAGATTACTACACAAAAGATGAGATTGACTACATGTGCATATGTTGCGGTTTAAATCCAAGAAACATAAACGATAGCATAAAGGATATGTGCGTAGAGAAATTTGAGCAAATGATACTGGATAAAATAAACGAAGCTGAAGTAAGGAGGTCGTAATGGAATATTACAAAGACATAAATAACATTGTTAATGATATGCTGACAATAGGAAAAGCAACAGAGAAAAGGGAGAAAGAACTCATGGAAGAAGAAAAACACTGGTACAGTCAAAACGAAATGAAAGATTGGGAAGATTTATTCTATCTGTTGCAATGTTTAAATCCAGAATCAGACAAACCATCACCACATTGTTTAGATGAACCAGAAGATACAGAAAGATGGGAAGATATTTGCTATCTTATGGACAGATTAAAACCAAAGGAGGAGTAATGAAGTTTACGTGCATAATATGCCTACATAAATTTGGGCAAGACCAAATGGATACTGAAGAGAGAATATGTGAACAATGTGAAAGGGAGGTAGAACAATGGGAAGTATAAAAGATAGAGCAATGGAATTTCTTGAAAATGGTGGATACAATCTGGAGTATGATGAATGGAATTTACCACGATTAGAGGATATGGAAGCAGTAGTAGATGAAGGAATACCAGTATGGGAGTATTTTGGAAAAACAGAAAGAGAATACTATGGAGGGCAAAGATGATAGAATGGATAGCAGTAGGGTTTATAGTAGTCATGACTTTACAATTAATTTTCATTAATGAATAACAAAAGGAGAAGGAAAATGAAAAAGACAAACGCAGTATGGTACGTAGTAATTGCATTAACAATATGGTGTACATGGAACTCAGTTGGTAAGAACAACTTGGTTACAGCATTATCATATGTTGAGGCACAACAGGAAATAATGGTAAGAGAAACGGCTTACATGACAGATAGGTTATATGCGCTTGAAAATGCAGAACCTGAAGTAATTGTTAAGGAAGTCATTAAAGAAGTAGAAGTTCCTGTTGAAATAATAAAAGAGGTAGAGGTTATCAAAGAAGTAATGATAAAAGATACCACTGAAGGACAAGAAGATGTCCAATAAACAGGCAATGTGGTCTGTTATGGCTATGTTGACAATATGGTGTGTATGGAACACAGCAAAAATCAACAACGTCAAGACTGATTACGAAAACATAAACAATATAGTCAATAATTTGGCTGAAGAATACCAGGAAGAAGAAAAGCAAGTATCCAGTAATTATGAAGATATTTATTTTCCTCAAGTATTTGCTGAGAAAAGAGCTTTATATGGTGGCGGTCACGTGTTTGAATGGAATGGTAATACATACACGACCGATTATAAAGAAGAAGAAACAGCAAGTGCTAATGGCTGGGTATTAAATTCAGATGATTATGACGACTACTGCAAATCAAATTATCATGACTCATGCGGAGTGTGTGATGGTAAGGGTGAAACTAAATGGTTTGCGGATAGAGATGGAGATGGATTGGGAGATTCAACAACTTTTATCAAAAGCTGTGATGAACCCGTAGCAAGTAGATAACAATAACATAGAGAGTCAGTGACTGGTCACACAAGGGAATATGTCACACAAAACAGGTAGAGCTGATGGCTCTCTATAAAACAAGGAGATTAAAATGGAAAGACCAAAATGGTATGAATCACAAGTAGAAAAAGCAAGAGAAATGATAAAGTCCAGAGATATGCAGTTTCATAATTTGTACCTTCAGGTACATGATAATAAAAGACATATAAACAAATTAGCAGAATTAGTAGAGTCCATGGCTAAAGTCATTAAAGAAAGAGAGGAGTAATGGCAATACACATAAAAGATATACAACAAGCAATAACGTTAATAAAAGAAACGCAAGTAAGTCTTAAAAGATTAGCAAAGATAGTAACCAATGAAGATTTAAGAACTTTGCAGCCAAAGATTGACAAGTTTCTTGAAGAGATAGAAATAGATGTTTACACTGATTGAGACACTATTGAGAATGAAAATAAATGAAAATAATATTAGGAATAAATGATAACAAATAATAATATATATACTAGGATATGTATATAAGAAAGGAAAGTATATGGAAGATAGTAAAGTAATAACTTACCCACTAAAAGTAGACAAGAAGGAATGGAATAAATTCAAAGGAACATCTTACCTTTTAGGCTTTGATACGGTTAATGACTGTTTGAAGCATTTAATTGAAGAATGCGTAAAAAGGGCTAATAATGCGAAGTAATAGTCCAATTGATATAGAAGGTATATACAGCGATTATCTGGACAAAAAACAGGAAGAAAACCGCTTAAATCGATATTCTGGCAATGAAAGCTGGTATCATGCAAGCGGAGCTGGCAGTTGTTCAAGAAAGTTGTACTTTGAGTCAGTGGAACAAGTAGAACCAACGAACCCAATTGATGCAAAAACTAAAAGATTGCTAAGATTGGGTAATGTGGTGCATGATGATTTTGAAAAAGCCCTTCACTACTATAATAGAGATAATAATAGAGATAATAATAGAGATATCTCTAGTGATAAAGAAAAAGAAAATAAAGAAAAAGAAATAAAATTTCACACTGAGGGAGAGGTAAAGGTAGAAGAACTCAACGTTAGAGGATTTTATGATATTGTAGTAGAAGGAGAAGAGGTTTACCTGTATGATTTAAAAACTTGTGGTGGATATTCATGGAAATTAAAGTTTGGTAGAAAACCTGCTTTTAATCCATCTATTCACTATGAATTGCAACTTGGTACATACGGGTATGCAGTGAAGCAACAGTTCGGTAGGCTTGATGGAATGTTTTTGTATTATTACAATAAGGATACATCCATGATGAGGGCAGTGTCGGTGCCTTTAACATATGTTTCAAGAGCCTACTTGTTCTGGAGAAATACCAAGGATGAACATAAACATGGATTGCCACCGTTTAGAAAAGGTGTATCACCTGTACAAGATTGGCAGTGTAATTACTGTCAGTTTCTAGACCATTGCAATCCACTAAGATAAAGGAGTGAATATGAGTAAAACAACACAAAACACATTCATGAAGCTCTATAAAACAGATGTAAGTAAATATTCTGAAAAGAAAGGAAAGTTTACTTATTTATCTTGGGCAAATGCATGGTCATTGCTAAAAAAACAATGTCCAGATGCTAGATACGGAGTTACAAAGGCAGAGGATGGTTCTCCATTCTTTGTCACACAATGTGGTTTTTTTGTTGATGTATGGGTAGAGGCTGATGGTGTATCACTATCACAAATTCATCCCGTACTTGATAATAGAAATCAACCAATTGCTGAACCAAATGCTTTTCATATTAATACAAGCATACAAAGAGCATTAGCTAAAACTATTGCATTACATGGATTAGGTTTATACATCTTTGCGGGTGAAGATTTACCTGAACCTGATGCATTAACGCCTGATGAGGAGGCGAAGTTGTATGAATTAGCTAAGTCTATTAGTAAAGAACTTGTTAATGAGTTAAAGGCTAAGGTTGCAAACATGGAAATAAATGCTAATAACTATGAAGCATGTGTTGAGAAAGTCGAACAAATGATAAAAAACAAAAAAGGAGATAAATAATGGCTGATATCAATGACGCATTTGACGGAGTAACAGGAAAACAAAGTTTCTTTATTCCTGGTAAAAAAGAGAAGAAGGACTATAAACCTTTTGCTAAAGGTGAATACTTTGGACATATCGTTGAATGCGAATCAAAAGAGGTTGATGTAAAAGGTGGAAAGCATAAAGCTAGATTATATACTTACACTTTTCAAGCATCAAAAGAAAACAAAGACAAAACCTTTCAGTATGAAAACATAAATGGACAGATGGAAGATACTAAAGGCGATTGTTATGTTGGTAGTAAATTCAGAGGTAAAGTATGGAGGTTCTTAGAGCCAACAGAAAGAGATACCTTTGAATCATATCCTGAAGGAAACTCAGGGTACTTAAGATTCTGCCAAACTATAGGAGTTGAATGTCCTGTAGAAAAAAGAGTCGTAGATGGTAATGAAATAGAAGTGCAGCTATTGCCTAATTTAGAGACAGGGGATATGCTCGGAAAGCCAGGAATCGCTTTTGTTGACCTTGGGAGACCATGGACAAATAAAAAGGGCGAAAGAAAGCAATATTGGGATTCTAAATTCATCAAAAAGTGGGAAGATGGAGAAGAAATATCAATAGCGGAAAGTTCTAATGCGATACCATTCTAGAAGAAAAGTAAAAACAATGAAGAGAGTGTTTATAAATGTGCTTTATAAAATAGGAATGCCTGTTAAAAGCATAAAAAAGGTAGTTGGATTGTCTAGGGCTACTGTTTATAGACACATAAATAGGTAATAACTATGGGAGGGCGGAGTTACCCCACTAATCATATCGCTCTGCCTTCCCACTCCCTAAATTGGAGGATATATGAGACAGACAGTTAAAGGTAAAGGAAAGTTAAGATTTTGTCCGACAAATAAAGTTTGTTGGTCGCTAACAAGAGATGATGAATTAAAGATATTTCGAGACATGCCAACGTATGGTCTTGAAAGAGAAGAGATACCAGAAGAACATAAACCAAGGAGGATATAATGGGTAGAGCTATAGACATGGAAAAAGATATTGATAAGTTAAAAATAGAAGTAGAAAAACTTAACAATATAGTTAGAGGTATGGCTAGTGAGCTTACTGAAGTAACAGATGCGTTATTTGAGGAAGAAGAAACAGAAACCAAAGAGGAGAAAAAAGATGGCAAAGAAAAAGCCAACAGCAAAGGAAATGGAAAAGGTAATAAATCTAGTGATACAGCAGACGGAGATTCTGATACAAAGAGTAAATAAACTAGAATTTATAACTGAGACATACCATGAATACAAAAATGAAAAAGAAGACTTTATTAAATACCTCAATCGAAAGGTTGAAAAAAATAATAAAGACAGAGATGGCGATAGTTCACGTAACAACGAACAACAAAATATTTCTGAGCCTGCAGGAAGCGATAAAGGAGCAGGAGAAGATACAAAAAAAAAGTCAAATAGTAAAAAAAAAGAGGGAAAAGATAATGAAAGTATATGAAATATTATCAAAAGTGTTATCTGAGAACGAATGGGGAATATTCTTCAAAGGAGAACCTATAGAAGGATACCCAACTCAAGATGGCATGAAGATGTACAAGGTAAATGAGGTTGCATCTGACAGACTGTATGATGCAATAGAAAAAGAGATAATACAAACGGAGAATCAATGCCAACAAGCAAAGACAAGTTCCGAGGAAGAACAGACAGAGAGCAAGCAATAGACTGGCTTAAAGCTGACTTGAGATATTACCAAAATAATATCGGAGAGATAACAGAATACGGAACTTTAATAGACGAAAAACTTATTAACACTGTTAAATTTAGGATACAAGCATTACTTAATAAGTTATAAACAAAAATAGGGAGAAAAGATGGAAAATTCACTACCATATGATATTGTGGCGGAAGATGCTGTACTTGGGTCTGTAATAGCAAATCCAGGGGAGTATGAGACAGTGGCTAGATACTTTTCTGATGATAATGTTTTTTATCAGAGAAGAGCGAAGCTGCTTTGGAATAAATTAAAGAAAATGATTAGAGAGAGGCAGACAGTTGATACATTGACTGTATGCATGGCTATAACTAAAGAAGATATAGATAAAGGCTTAACAAAGCACTATATCACAGGATGTACTTCTGAGACATGCGTAAAGGGTATGACGGAATATTACGCCAATAAGTTATATGAAAAATATCTTTTGAGAAAGATTATTGTTAAAGCAGATGATATAAAGAAAAATGCTCAAGATAATAAGAGTGATATTTATATGACAATAAGCGAAACACATTCAATCTTATCTGAAATTTTAAATATAAGACCTTCAATGGCTACTGATATTAATGATGTTATAGCTGAAACTGTAGATAGTATAAAAAATAAAACTTCAAAATTAATTACAACAGGCTATGGTAAACTAAATGCCTTTTCTGGAGGCTTAACAAGGGGAGAGATTACAATTATAGGCGGCAGACCAGGTCATGGTAAGACGACAGTGATGATTAATATGTTAGCTAATATTCTTAAAGATGGTCATAAAGCTATATTTTTTAGTAGAGAGTTACCAAATTCAGAGCTTGTAAAAAAGATTGTTTGTTTAGAATCTGGGAAATTAGATTATGGTCAAGTACGTAAAAACGTATGGACTAATACTTCTTTAAAACATTTCGAAGAGGCTTTATCTTTTGTTAGGAGTAAGTATTCAAGCGATAAGTTTTTAATGTTTGATAATGTAAGAGATTTTGCAGCATCGTCAAGTGAGGTTAAAAAGTTTAAGCCTGATATTATATTTGATGATTATATACAGCTTATTGCATGTGACAGCAGAGAAGACCAAAGAAGATTACAAATAGAGAAACTTGTTAATGATTATAAATGGCTTGCGAAAGAGACGGATGCTGTTGTTGTATTGGCTTCACAATTAAATAGAATGATTGAGAGGGCAGGAGTGAGAGGAAAAGCATTAATGCCTCAGCTATCTGATTTAGCAGAGAGTGGAGCAATAGAACAAGTAGCGGAGAACGTATTCTTTAGCTATTATGATTATAAAGTAAGAGGAGAAGCAGGTAAAGGTAAAAATACACTGACTATATCAGCAGGCAAAGTGAGATACGGAGACAGCGGTGATGTTGATTTAGTTTACGAAGGTAATAGATGTAAAATATATAACGATTCAGGAGAAGCGATAGATGAAAAAGCAGCGACAAAATTGCAAGAAAATAAAAAAGCAAAACAGCTTGAAATACATAGGGATTGACCCAGGTAAAAGCGGTGGTATAACTGTTATTGATGAAAAGGGCAATATAGATGCATATAAGTGCCCTGAAAAAGTTTTAGATATGTCTATGACATTTAAACTTATTATAGGAGATACTGCTCCAGATAATGTAAAATTATTAATGGAGAGAGTATGGGCAAGACCAGGGAATGCTGTAAGAGCCGCATTTACATATGGTGTTAATTATGGTCAGTGGCTTGGTATTGCAGCATCATATGAAATAAAAATGTATACAGCGTTGCCAAACGATTGGATTAAGTGGGTAGGATGTCCTAAAGCATTGCCAGTTGCAGATAGAAAGCGATGGTTAAAAGCAAAAGCAAAAGAACTATACCCTGAATTAAAAAAGGTTACATTAAAAACTGCTGATGCAATATTAATATGCCATTATGCAAAAGAGGAATATTTTAATGGGAAATAAAAGACAAGCAAAACAAAGAAAAAGAGAAAAAGTTAAGTTAGATACAGAAAAAAGAAAGTTAAAAAAACAAATAAGGCATTTGATAAAAATTAAAAAAACAACTGAAGCTGGAATGCTTATGCAAAGGTATAAAAGTAAATATGGAGGTATAGATAAATGAAATGCTGGCACTGTAAAGAAGATATGATATGGGGTGGTGATTTTGATTATGAAGATTACGGTATGGAGGGCGAAGGTATCGTAAGTAATTTTTCATGTTCAAATTGTGAAGCTACTGCAGAAGTATATCTGCCACTCGATTGATATATTTACAAGATATAATAAAAATATTTGGAGAATGCTATAGAAACAAGGGAGGTGAATGGGTGAAGGTAACAGAAGAGTACGCTAAAGGGTTTGACCTTGATTTAAGATTTGGTCAGCTTGGAGAAAAGTTTGTTGACGATATGCAAAACGGCAACAATAAAATAGAAGTAAAAACAGAAAGAGATATTTGGAAAACAACTGGTAATATAGCCATAGAATTAAAGTATAAAGGCTATCCATCAGGCATTTCTACAACTGAATCAAGCACATGGGTACATTTATTGAGCTATAAAGGGGTCATACAAGGCGGATTTATATTCCAAGTAGACTCACTTAAGGTTTTAATAAAAAAACGCTATAAAGATGGTAAATTAAAAATGGTAATGGGTGGGGATGATAATATGAGTCAAATGGCATTGTTGCCAATTAAAGAATTATTTTAATCTGCTGATGCGTGAATTGAATATAATCTTTTATATTTATATTGATTGATTATTTTATAAAATTGTCTTTCTTTGTATTTAAATTCTTTTTCAAGAGTTAATGCAAGTTTTTGATTTTTTTCTGATAAATAATTAAGAAATTCATTTCTTTTAGAATCAATTCTTCCATCTTTACTATCAGGAAGATTTATTGGATGCATATGTCTAATCACTGCATCAATAGCTTGTCTTGCTTTTTTTTCTCTTACTCTTACGGAGGTAATTCCATCGTCTTGCAATGATGAATTAATATAATTAAATGCATTATAATATGCTAACGCTATTTCGTTTTCAGTTTTACCATACATAATTGCTGTTTTTAATTTATAATAATATGGCTGCCTTGCAGATAAAAAACTGCCTTGAGGTGTTGTATATCCCATTGACTTATTAAAGGAACGTCTTAATGTTTTCATTCTTTTATAATTAGAGCTGTATGGGTGATTAAAATTATCAAAAATTCTTTTTGCTTGGTTAGCTAATATTACTGTTTTAAGTGCAAAATCTTTAGCTGCTTGGTCTGCTCCTTTTCCGTATTTAAGAACTTGGCTTAATTCTGACCATGCGTTTTCTGCATTTCTTTTTACAACAGAATCCATAATAGGTATAGACATTCCCTGGTCATATGGCGATATTAAATCTCCAAACATGCCTAGAAATTCACCCTTCCATAAATATGAAATTGCTCTATCAATAGGTGGGCTTTCTTCAACAGGAACTTGTTGTCCCATAAACTTATCATATATCCAATACATTGCAGCGCCCGATAAACCATGACCAATTGTGGCTTTTAATATAGGCGCTAAATTACCATTTTTCATAGGTTTAACATAATTTTTGTAACTATCAATTGTGACTGAAGTTGCCATTCTTTGAAACAATGTAAATGGAGCAATATATTTATTAGACATCCATAATGGCAAGTCTGCAGTTCCTGTTGCACCTGCTCCTGCTTTATGGGATTCAAACCCAACTCTTTCTAATATTTTTTGATATCTCTTTGTTCCAGATATATTTTTACCTTCTATTAAAAACTTAATATCTGATTCTGATAATTTCCAGCTTTCAACAAACATTCTCATTATTTCTGACTTTTTTCCTTGAGGATGGAACATGGTATTTTTACCTTTTGCAACATTTAATAACTCTCCAAAATGTAACTTACCTGCTTCAGCCAATACAATTCTGTTAAAATTTTCTGTTGTAGTCATACCATTTACATTGTCAAACCACCATTTTATAATTGGTGCTTCTTTACGTATTAATTCTCTTGTACCATATCCAATCTGACCTTCTCTCATTGCTTGTTCAAATAATTTAGGGTCTTTCATTGCTTTGTAAGCATGAGCAATACCTCTTACAGTATTACGTGTTCCATATATAGCTACACTTCTAGGTATTTGAATTAAAACATTTTTTAAACCAGACATTGGAGATGATAAACCTGCAGCTGCTGACCAATTAGTAATTTGCCCACCCCATCTTAATACAGGGCTCATTAATATTTCTTTATTGCTAAATCCTAATCCTAATTGCTCTTTTATTGTTTCTGCTGCATATGCACCTATTTCACCTTTTCCTTTAAGCATTAATGCATCTAGTTTTGCTTCACTACCAAATGAAAATTTGCCTTTTAAATTTGTAAATTCTGGAAAATGTTTTATAGTAGCAAGGTGTTTAGCCATGCCATTTACATATGAAGTAATAGTACCATCTAAACTACGCTCATAAGATTTAATTAGTTTCTTTTGACCATTTTCTATTATAGTCATATACTCTGGTAATTGCGCACTTCTTTCTTTTAAAAATGAAGGTTTTACTTTTGTAGGGCCATATTCAGTCATCATTATTAATTCTTCTGTTAACAAGTCTTTAACTTTAGATTCAAACAAAGGATTATCTTTTTTTACACCTGTTTGTTTTTCTGCTTTTTTAATATCTTTTTTTGTTAACTTTCTATATTCTGATTCGATTATTTCTAATATTTCAGGAGATTCTTTTTTAATGTTTTGTAAAGCTTTTCTTGTTACTCTTCTTGCAAAATATTGATTAATAAATTTCTCATTTATTTCTTCTTTTATTCGTTGAAACTCCTTATTGCCTTTTGTATTTAAAGATATTTCTTTAGTTAAAGAGTTCCAATAATATTTAGACAAACCTTCCCATAATCTTCTTGCTTCTGAAAAATCTTTTTTACCTTTTCCTGCAAAGTTCAATACGACTTCTGTTGCTTCTCTTAATTCTTTTGCATATGGGTTTTTACCCGAACCTTTAAAATTATCTTTAAGCTTAGTTAATTGTTTTAATGCTCCTTTAGCTAAATCTTTATCTAAAAGATGCATGTAATCATTTTGTGTTTTTTTATCAACAATAGTTTTAATTCTTTCGACAATAACTTCACCCTCACCTTTATACCAACTTCTTGTTGCGTCATGGCCCCATAATTTTTTTGCTATATTTTTACCAGCTTTACCTCCATAATGAAATAATACATCTGCTGCAGTCATAACAGCACGTTTATAAAATGGTATACTCGGCATATTAGTACCATCAGCCAGAGCTATTGCAGAATCAGTTGCTGTTTCAGTGAAAGGCTTAATTTCTTTCCCTTTAATAACATAAGATTTATATATATCAAGCATTTTTGGATTTGCTTTATCTATAGTTGTATTGAAAACATCTTTAAAATAAGAATCCCTTTGCTTTGTACTTATTCCATATTGCGCTTCTACTTCCTCTACAAGCGTTTCATTAAATGATTTATTTTTTCTTTCACCTTTTATTGATTTGTCTGATAAACTTCTTAACCTACCTTCATATCTTTCAATGTCTGACACAGTAAGTTTATTATAATCTTTTTTACCTAAGATGTTTTCTGATATTTCTTCTAATTGCAACTTATTCCATCCATATTCTTCTATTAATTGTTTTTCTAATTCTTTAACTCTTTTTTTAGACTTGTCTATTAACTTTTTACCTACAGCTGTATCAGCTTTTTGATATTTGACTTTAATCCTTGATTGCAAAGGCATAACATCTGTTGGTATTTTACCACTTAATACCTTGCCTCCTATAATACTAACTAATTCTTTTTGCATTTGCTGAACATCTCTTTTATTTGTAATGCCAAAATATTGCTTAATATGATTAAATGTTCTCGCAACCCATGCTCTCATTCTTCCCATTTTACTTTTAGGTAATTGCTTAGATACATATTTACCAAGAGCTTCAACAAAAGCTTCTTCTCCCTTAAACATTTTAATCCCTTGTTTAACGAGCTTTTTACTAAATGGGTCACCCATAGCTTTCAATACATCAACAACATGATGCGATACTTCATGTGGCAATGTATCTACTCTTGCTTTATTTTTAGCAATTTTAATTAAATGTCCTTGTATTTGACCTAATACATACTCTCCTCTATGTTTACCTAATGTTTTTTTAATAGCTACATGCAATTGAGGAAATTTCTTTTTAACCCATTTGACCTGGTTTACAAGCTCTGATGCTTTAACTAAAGATTCAGCTGATTTAGCTTCAGATAATAATTGATAGTCTATTTTAGCGCTTTCTTTTGAGGCGTATTTTTCAGAAAATCCTAAAGTCTGACTATCAGGAGCAATTTCATTTAATCTTGGCCCTGCTTCAAGCATATATTGAAACATTGCCTCAACAGTTGCCTTATCAATTGTTTTAGTATTTCCGTTTCTATCTTTGTAGGTTATATCACCTTTATGATTTTTTAATTTTCCTAACCCAGCTCTTATTTCTTGTACGGAATAACCTTTGCCTGATATTGTTGTTTTTATTTTTTTATTTTTTATATCAGCTGCATATTCTTTTAAAATAGCTTTAACTACTTTTTTTGTAGTTGGAACATCTTTTGCAAAAGCATAAGTCTCTTTCATACTTTCTCTAGTACCATGACCTACAATAATCCCATCAACAATATCAGATATATCTTTAACTTCTATTACGCGGTCTTTAATAAGCTTTTTTAACTCAGGGGTGCTAATATCTTTTAATTTGTTTTTACTTACCCCCCACTGCTCTATTGCGTTTCTAAATAACCTAGCTTCACCATAACTTAAATCTTTAAAATTCTTTTTTTTGAAAAATTTTATTGTTAAAGCTGTAACTTCTGCTGTAGTTAATGCTGTCCCATCTAAATTTCTAATTAAATATTTATTATGCCCTGGTTGAGAAGATTTACCTTTAGCTATTTGAATTAAACTAGTAAACATATCTTGCAATTTTTGTGAAATATATTTTACTTTACTTCCTTTTTTTGTAGGTAATGATATTTGGCCTTGACCAACATTAAAGCTACTTGTAGATGCGTCAGGTAATTGAAGTCCTTCTCCGCCTCCTTCTTTTAGTTTACCCATTAAATCTTTAACATCGGCAACTATATTTTCAGATTTTAATAATTCAAACTTTTTACTAAATTTAAATAATTGACTATCAGTAACTTCTGATGTTCTTCTTATTTGTCTTAATCCTTTAATAAGCTTAACAAGTGTCGCTTGGCTGGGGTTCTCTTTGTTAATAAATTTCAATATATCTTTATTAGATATTTCAAAAATACTTTTTCCTCCATCTGCCATCTCTTTTGCAAATTTAACTAATTTATTAAGCTCAGTAGATTGACCAGACATCCCACCTTTTCTGAATATTTGCCTATGAATATATCCTATAACTTTTTTGCTTGTATTATATGCATCCCTTACTTCTGGAGTATCTCCATATTTTTCATTTTGCATATTTTTATCAATTTCAAGTAACTTGTCAGCCTGTCCTCTTGCTTTATCTTTTTTCGCTGCATTTTCTGCTGCTATATCTGACAATGAATCAACATTAACATTATTATCAAAATCTTTTTCAAATTGTTTTTTATTAGTTTCTATTTTATTTTTTGGAGGTTCAACGGTTGTTGTTTGCTGTTTTTTAATATCAAGTAAGGTTTCAGCTCTTTTTTGTATTTGTTCATAAGCTAACTGATTGGTTATAACACCTGTTTCGCTTATGTCTTTCTCCATACCTCTTCTTAAATTTTTCTTCTGCGATTCACTTGCAGTTTCCCATGCTTCAGTTAATTTAAATTGAGCTGCATCTGCCTTCTCTTGTATTTGTTTTGGACTTAATTTTATATTTTGGTCTTTAACTTTTTGAATATCATTATACTTGTCCATTATTTCAGTTTTCCAAGAATCTTTAATACTTTCCATTTCTGCAAGTTTTGCTTCTCTTGCTTTAGTTTGTATAGGATTATCTTTTTTGTAACGGTTAATATTTTTATTCATTGCACCATATACACTTTGTATTTGTTCAATAATATTATTAATTCCGTTTATTTCTAATTTAAAATTAGGGTCATAATTGGGATTCTCAGGGTCAAGCCTTTCTAAATCTTTTTTAGCTTGTTCATATTTTGATTCCCAATTTTTAACATCTTCTTTTGTAACATTAACATCTTTTGATTTTAATGTGTTTTCTATAAGTTTATCAGCAGCTTTTTTGCTTTCTAATTTTACATCTCTTTGTTTTGTAGTTTCACCTGTACTAAGAAGTACGTCATTTTCTCTTATTGATTCAACAGCTAATTCAAGACGTTCTTTTACTTCAGCTTCTGATTTACCTTCTGTATCCCAATATTCTTTTTTAGCTTCTTTTCCCTTATTCCACAACAATTCTTGTCCTTTATGCTGTGCCTTTAATACACCAATCATACCAGCATTAACAAAATAACTTCTAAATAAATCTCTCATAGAATAATTTTCATCCATTATAACATTTTTAATCTCTGGAGCTGTAAATATACCTGCTTCTGTTAAAACTTGACCACCTTTTCCTGTAACCCAAAAATTCTTTGCAATTTCTTCTTTTGGAGTTAATATATCTGTTTTTGCTTTATTCCACAACTTAGCATTAATTTTATTTAAACTTGCGCCTGCAGCTCCAATAAGACCACCCATAATACCACCATGCATAACTCCACCGCCAATACCTTTCCATACATCTTCACCATCAACCGCTGCTTGCATTCCTCCTCTAACACCTTCAAATGTTGCAAGTCCTGATGCTGATGCAATTGAACCAGCAGCTTTAGGAGCATAGGAAGACAATAAAGCCGAATGCCCTCCGTATTCAATTAAATCATCTACGTGTTTTTTTGCTGCGGACTTAGTAAGACCTTCAGCTAATTTCTTTTTTGTTAAATTTTCTACTGCAGCTGTTTTAACACCATGACCTGCAAGTTTTGATATACCTTTACCTACAACACCTCCAGCAAACATTGAAGCAAAATCCATAGGCATCATAAAAGATAATACAGAACTAAATATATCTTCCACCATTCCAGGGTTATAGCCGTCTAAATTAAATCTTTGTTCTCCATTGTATAATTGATAAGCAAGACCTGTGATTGAGTTGTTATAAGATGATTTTGCCCATTGTGCAGAATCTTCATTTATTCCGTAGTCTGTCCAATCAAATAAAGAATTTACAAAATTTGGGTCTGCTTTTCTTTGGTAGGAAGTTTGCTTTACCCTGTTGTTTGTTTGAGTTTGAACAGGGTCAATAGATAAGTTTGCAATTTCGTCTGGATTATCTTTTTTTAATTTTTGATATAAATCTAAAGTTGGCATGTTAGCAAACTCTGGATTTTCCTGACGCTTAATTGCTAGATATTGTGAAACTGTCATTAATTTTGTTTTGGATAATTAATTTTATTGTTTTTAATTATTTGTTGTATTTGTTGCCCTATTTCATTAGCACGTTTATTATTTTTTTGTTCTAAATTTAACCACATTGCGTAAATTTTGCTTTTTAATTTTTCTTTAATTTTAGGATTATATAAATCTAAAAATACTTCTAATGAACTTCCTTTAGGAAATCCTTTTTTAAAATCAGGTCTATTTTCTTTATCCATTAATTCATTAAAAAAGTCTTGTTCATTTTTTATTGTAGGATTTTGATATTCTTCAATTTGTGAACTTTTAATAAATTTTTTCTTATTATCTACGTTTAAATAAACTCCGCCTTGTGCAGGCTGTACATTTTTTTTATCAGAATAATCTATTTCTATAAAGTTGCCTTCAGTTGGCTCCCCTTCTATCTCAGCCTTTTTATTATCTTCTAATAATTTATCGGATGGCATTATTTCTTTTTTATCATCAGCATCATCGCTGCCAGGAACTGTTATATCATAAGATTCAACAGAAGGACTAAACCCTACAATTGAATCACTTTCATCAAACAAACCTTTAACTAACCCGTCTTCTTGAGATGCAAGATATGAAACTCCATCATTTGCAATCATTGATTTATCTTTAATTTTTAATTGTTCTTTTTCATTAACGACCAATTCATTAATACTAGCTATATAAGAAGTTAGCCCTGGGTCTGCTTTTTCATCTTTATTTAAAGCATCTAGCACTTCTGCTATTGAAAAAGTTTTATCTTCACTTTCTGTGTTAAATGTTGTATTTTTAGGAATTGTTATTGCACCCGCCTGTAATTCTTTAGGGTCTCTAACCATAAATTCGTTTTTCAAAAGTCCAATATTTGTTATTGTTTCTAAATCCCTTGTATGTATCATTAAGTTATTAGATAATGTATCCATTTCTGAATAAAGAGTATTTCTTGCAACATCTTTCATTTCTTTATCTTTAATAACAAATTGTTTAATTGGGTCTGAAGATTTTTGCATCAATGCATTTTGATATGCTTGTTTTTCATTTCTGTCAATTAAACCGTTATCTTCCATAGAATTTACAATAAATTGATATGTATCCTCTAAACCTTGAAGCTCATTTAAATGCCAATTTTGCAATCTTCCAGAGCCTGAATAGTTTGATATCAAGCCTCCCATATAATCGCTAAAAGAGCCAATTGTTCGCTGCATATCATTATTTAATGAAGATAAGTATTCTTCTTTCTTTTGATTATACCCATCAATGCCACCATATTGTTTCATTTTTTCATTATACAGTTTTCTGTATTCAATATCTTCTGTTCCATTAACATAATCATTTGGATTTGGCAAAGATATAACTTCTTCAATATTTGTCATTTTACCATCTATAATTTGTTTTTTGCTAATAGTAAAATCAGTTTCATTTGAATCTTGCATTCTAATATATTCATCTGCAAAATTTGTCATACTATCAGTATATTCATTTTTTCTAGCAATATCAATATCAAATTGAGTGTTTTTTCTTTGTTGCTCATTATATCTTTCGTCTAAAAGAGAATAAGCTTGAAGTTCATCATCAGACATAGAATCTACGTTTTTATCATAGTATTCTTTCATTCTATTATAATTAAAATTTAAATCTTCATTATTTATAGAACCTGCTCCAGTTGTAAATTCTTTAAATACGTTAGACTCCATTTGGGTTGGCTTATTACCAGATGATAACCCCTGTAATAATTGTAATATACCAGAAATAGAGCCTCTGTCTATTTGTTGAGATTTATATCCGTTACTCATTTATAATCCTTTTTATTGATACCCTTTGATTTGTAAAGCTTGAGATTGCCATGAATTAATTAAATCTTGTATTGAACTTAATGATTTAGCTCTTTGTTGGCCTGTTTGCGTTAAAACATCAGTCATTCCTTTACCGTAAACATCTTTAATTCCGCTTGCAAATTGTTGTTGTTGCCCACTTCCTGCAAAACCTCCTGCTGCTTGCATTCCTTGTTGTCCAGTTCCTAATTTTAACATTTTTTGTAATAAACTGCCTCCTGTTGCTTCAATCTGCGGAGAATAAGTAGATGCCATTCCACCCCTAAGTAAATCAGCAGATATAGGTTGAAATAAAGAAGTAGGTAATTGTTCAGAAGACAAATTATATTGAGACTGTAATTGTTGCGATACCTGCTCTGGAGATATTCCAGCAATTCCAGAGAATCCACCTTCTGGATTTATTCCTAAATTGCTAAGTTGCTGCATTATATCATCTATCATTGCCATAAATTTCTCCTATTATAAATATTGTAATAAAGCTAATAAATTTTCAGTTCCTTTTTTCCCAGCTGCATCTTCTCCTAAAACTTGGTCAAAATCAAAATCTAAACCTTCCAATAATTTTTCTATAAACTTTCTATTATCAGCAGCAGACAATACAGTTCTATTTAATTTAGATATATCTGGAGTTGTTGCACCTGCAAAAGAAACGTTTCCACTTCCTTTACCTAATGATGTTGGGTCAACCCTTCCTCCTAATGGAGAGTCTTTAATAATGCTATCTACTCCTGCTTTTTCATAACCCATTTGTACTTTTGGTTTAAAAGCAGATGTAATATTGCTTGCAAAATCTCCCATTGCCTTGCCTTCTAATCCAGACATTACTCCTTTTGTTAACATGTCCATTGAAGAAACATCAGCACTTTCATATAATTGGTCAAGCATAGCATCTGTATCTTTTTTTGCCATTGATGCACCAGAACCAAGAAATGTTCCTTTATATTTACTTTCATCAAGACCTAATTGCCTTGCTAAATCAATTTGTCCTTTTGCAAATTTTTCTTGACCTTTTAAATCTGCCATTCCAAGTATTGCTCCTGAAATTGCAGGCCCAAGACCAGGCAAAAACATTGAACCAAATTTAAGCAATGAGCCTAAAGGATTTTTTTTCTTTTTCTTTGCTAGAGCTTCTTCTTGTTTTCTTCGTGCTTCAGCTAATTCTTCTTCAAAATCTTGTTTCATATCAACTTTTTGACTGCCAACATCAATGTTTTGTTTTCTTTTTAATTGTTCTGATTGTATAAGGTCTTCCAATATACCTGTTTGTGTACCAGCAATATTATATGGGTTGTATGCCATAATTACTCCTTTTTAAGTCTAATTCTTCTGTTAAATATATCACTTATTCTCATTATTTACAAATCTCTAATCAATATCCATTGTAACAGTTGAATGTATATTAAAAGATGTTCCATCTGTTCCTACTGTTTTTTTAACAGTTACAAACATAAAATCACCTTGATTAACTGATGTTGCATTAAAAGATGTTAATTCTTTATGTAAAAATCTTGATGCTGAACTAAAATCAAATGTCATATATCCTAAATTATCTATTGTCATATTAGTAGTGCTTGCTAATTCTGAATCTAATGTAGGTTTACTTGCAACCCATACACCTACTTCAACATCACTATCTGCTGATGCACCTGTTGATTCAACAGAAACCATAAATTTAGTAACATCACCTGTGTAAGGTATTCTTTTACCTGCATATCTCAAAACTCTCCACATATCTTCTGCTGTTGTATCATTATAATCAGAAATATTAGTATTTAAACTATTTGTAACACCGAACTCATCGTGATGTAGTGCTACATAAAAAGTATCATTAGAACTTAAACTTGCAAAATAATAATACCAATCTAAATATGTTTTTGCTTTAGGTGCATTTACTGAACCATTGTTAGTTATAGCAATATCTTGTCCAGTATCATCTGTAAAATATAAATTATTAGGGGTATCATCGTGAACCCATAATTGTCCATAACCTGCTGTATCTGCAACAGCATCAGCAGATTCTTTTAAATTAAAAGATGATTCTTTAACCATAGCAATAGTAGAACCTGCTTTATTAAAATACCATATAGCACTATTAGCGTCTAAGCCAATATACCTTCCTGAATCAACATTTGTATCTCTTGCACTAGTTAGTGTTAAATCTGAGCCTTCAGCTTCTATACCGACTGTTGTTGCTGCTTCTATAGTAAGGCTACCGCCTATATCTGCTGTAAAATTTGCTGAAGTACCATCAGCATCAACAGTTGCTAATGCTGTAGCTCCATTTGCAGTAGTAGCAAGAGTAAAATAATCACCTGTATTGGCTGAACTAACAAGTTTTAAATCTGTACCGCCATCACTAACATTTTGATAAATACCTATTTGACTATCTCCTGATACTACTGTGTTATAAATACCATAATTGTTTTGAGTACCACTCGTTCCTGAAACTACACTATTTACTATGCCAAAATTATTTAATGTACCTACATGAGTAGGAGAATTTGTATTTAATACTGTAGTAAATGCTCTATTGTTAATAGTTTGCCCACCAGCACAAATGCCTGTATGGTCAAAGTCTACTAATGCGCCATATGTATTAGCGGTAGTTGTAGCTGTAGAATTTTTATCAATTGTTAATGTGCCTACCATTGTATCATCAGCATCATTAGTAACATAGTTAGTAGGAGCTACTCCTGCACCATCTGCTACATTTAAAAATGTTAATACGTTTGCTTTTGTCATTTCAGTAATAACTCCATCAGAACCAGCATTATTACCAAGCATTCTTGCATCAGTCATATTTTGTATTTTAGCATATGTAACCTGGTCATCAGCTATATGAGCAGTGTCAATAGACCCATCTGTATAATGTTCACTGTTAACAGCATCATCTGCTATGTTATCGCCTTCAATTGCATCAGCACCTATATAAGCATGTGCTATAGCAGTTCCTTGCCATACGCCAGTACCAATGGTTCCTACTGTTGTTATATTAGCTTGCGTAAAATGTTCATTGGCATCAAAATTATTTAAAGAATCATGGTCTATTTCTGCAGGAACAGCAACAGCAGTTATAGTTGTGCCACTGTTAGTTACACCTACACCATTAGAACCTAATATAGAAAAGTCTGCAGAACCTGCTGTATCTTCAGCTTTACTGCCTGCGCCTGTATCTGTTGTAATACTTACACCTGTAATATCACCATCACCTGTACCTGCGCCAATATATGAACGTAAATTTGCACCTGTAACAAACTTGACAACACCAGAGTCAGACATTAAAAATTTATCTGTATCACTTCCAACTTCTGCTATTGTAGATATTTCAAGCGTTCCTGATAAAACTGTATTTGATGCTGTAATTCTTAAATACCCATTAGAATCTGTGCCTAATTGAGACGATACAGTAGGGCTATATGATAATTTTAATACACTATTAACTGTTGCAGTTTGCCAATTATCATCAAAATTTGTATTACGTTTTATTTCTAATACTGAGCCATCATATAATAATGTAGGCTCTGCATCTACACTGTTATGCATTTGACCTATTGTAAGCAATTGATTTTCTGCTGTACTACTTATACTGTCATGCGTATCATTTTCAGAATAATACCATGTTCCACCATTAGCTTCGCATGTTTCTTTGTCAGAATATTGTTCTAATGAGCAATATGCGCTTTTATAGCTTATATTTTTAAAAGGTAATGGTAAATCATTGACAACTTGTTTTCCCGTCTTATATTTAATATTCCCTAAATCACTAACTGCGTAATTATCAATGTTTGTTTGTGTGTTAACTATATTTTGAATAGTTAATTTACTTGCGGTTAATTCTTTTACAGTTGATTTGCCAACACGACCAAGTTCTTGCATTTGATTTGCAGCATACCAAATCCCTCCTGCTTTAATACAAACAAAAACTCCTCTCCCTGATACCCTAGATATAACAATATCTCCATCATTACCAAATGATTTTACGGGAAAAGTGTCAAGAATTTGAGTTCTTGAAGCTTTTAAATGTTGAAAATTAGCCATTATTTAATTCGTTTTGTTTTAAATACAATAGATATATCGTTTATTTCAAAACCTGGGTCTGGCGTTGCGGCTGTAAAAGATAATTGAAATGAGTTTATATTGTTATAATTTGAAGGAGTAGTAAAATTAAGTTCTGCAGTCTTCCAATCACCTCCCGTATCTAACAATCCATTTGAACTATGGTAACATGCAGTTGATGTTCCAAAAAAATTGCTTTTTGATGCACTAAATGGTGTACTAGTTGTTAAACTGCTGCCATTAATACCAGTATGCGCTATCATATAAGAATTATTACCGCTTGTAGTTCTATATGTTATATACACTTTATATATTTTTTTTCTTGCTGATAAATTTCCAAATGTAAAATCTTTTGTTGTAAATGTAAATACTTTTACGCCCGTTGCTGTTGTTATTTGCAAATTATTGTTTTGTGCATATGGTTCATAATTATATTTTTTAATTCCGTCAAAAACAGGGTTATCTGATACATGAATAGCATTTCTATAAACTAATAAATCTCCTTTTTCATCTGTAATAATATTTGATATTTGACCTGTTTCACTTAATGACATATCATTAAAAGATTTAAGAGCAAACATCCAAGATTGTGTAGGAAAATGATAAGTTGCAGAATCAGGAGTAGCTAAACTTGATTGACTATTTGATGTAAATTTTATTAATAATATATCATCTTTTTGAGAATATCCTATACTTGGGACATTATCTCCAACTAACCAATAATTATTAACATATCCAGTTGTTTGATATACAGGTATTTTATTTTCAATCAAATTTGTTAATTTATTCCCATCGTATAAATAGCACCCTGATTTATTTGCCCATGCAATGCCATAAGGAGTTTTAGTTACACAAGATTGTTGTGACACTCCAACATTTTCAAACGTATCTTCTAAAAATTCAAAGTCTCCTGATACATTAATAACAAATACTTTTCTTTTTTTATATTGTAAAATTTTATCTTTGTAGTATGCAAGAGCAGTTATTTCATCGCCATCATTAATTGCAACATCAATAAAATTAGACTTAGGTAAAATATTATATTTCCCAATTGGAGATTTTAACATTCTATCGCCATAAATTCTACCATTTTGTTGTATATTTCCTACATATAATCTATTATTTGCAATTACAGAAGTTTTATATCTACATCTTAACTCTGAAACATTTTTACCATCGTCTTGAGATACAAATGTTTCTGATTCATAACTATTTACTTCATTAAAATTTAAAAAATTATCTCTTTCTAATATCCAATCATAGCATTTTTCAGATTGATTATAAGAACTGCTAGCAGTAATACCAGATGTAGTTGAATGCATTAACCCTGTTACATGGTCTATATAAAATTGTAAATAATGTATTTCAGAATTTTCATCCTTCATGTAAAATTTAGTTTTTTTAATGTATGGATTATTAAAATGAGATTCTTCTAATCTAACACTAACATTAGGAGCATATCCGATAAGAATTACAGGAAGTCCATTTGGAAATTCATCTGTAGGGTCTCCCACTCCTCCTATAATATCGCTTAATTCGTTAATGCTAGATTCTTCATCAAATATATTTACTGAAGATGTTGCCAACCTAAAACTTCTTTCTCCCCAACTTAAAGAACCTTCTTTTATTGGATTATCCCATTGAAATAAAACTTTAGCATTTGCTCCAGGCAAATCTGAAGATGTAGTTTCATCTAATATAGTTCCTTCTTTATTGTAATAGTATATATTTAACTTATGAATTAAAAACCTAGAATAAGTTGCATGATATTTACTTCCAGTTCTGTACATATTTACTCTGTGTTCTCTATTATACGTATTAATTCCGTAACCACCATCTGTATTACAAGTTAAACTATCCCAAAATCTCTGATTTCCTTCCCCGCCATAAGCAGAAGAATTATCATTTCCAAAAAAATTAGTAACCATCTGTGTATCAGTTAACATTTCTGTTAAATTTAAAAATATTTTGTCATCTTTTGTTATTTCCCCATCGTTAAAAGAAAATGAATCCTTAAAAGTTGCAACCATATAAGCTTCATGAGCTGCAGCAGTATATGTAAAATTAACGCATTCTCCACTATCAGTAGGAGCTTGATAAGTATCAGCTGTTAAAGTTGTTCTTGCATGAGCACCATTAGTTCCATATGTTTTTACTTGAGACACATTTTGGTCTATTCCAGTATTGGGAACCCAATTTATATTTGTATTATCTACATCCCCATCTATAACAGTTGATGCTGCTTTACTTGCAGATAATGAAAATTTTGGAGCTCTTATATAACCGTCATTATGCATTCCTTTTGATTGATATTGAAATTCTATTTCAATTTTTGCAATATTCCCAGCGTTAGGATTAATTGAATCTATTTTTTTTAAAACATCTGACGGTATTCCAATTTCTTTATTTTGAGTTTCTTCAAATAATTCATTAAAACTATTATGTTCTCTTATTCCATGCCCATGATAATTAATAGCAACAGAATTTTCTGTAGTAGAAGTTGTTGTAAAGTCATCTAACATACTATCGCCAGTATCTCCTGTTTCTAAATTTCCCTCTCCTGTAGGCAAAGTCCCAGCAATATTGTTATTATATCCGCCTCCTCCAGTATAATTATTTGATTCTATATTATTTGCATACCAAGCGCTTGCCTGACTTCCTCCAGGCGTAATATTGTATCTTGGAATCATTATTTGGCCAGTTCCATCAGAACCATGCCTAATAGGGTCAACACCAACAGTGGGACTGTATCTTTTGTCAAACCAATATCGAAGAACAAAACCTTGAGGGTCATTTTGTCCAAATGCTGAAGCTACTGAATTTGCATTTTTTCTAACACCAGATGTTCCATCATAATTACCTAATTGTTTAGTTGTTATCGTTAAATCAGGGGCTCCAGCAGCACCAGGAATAGTTGTTGTTTGAATATATCTTTCATTTAATTCATTCACTCCATTAACATACGAAGTTAATATTTCAGAATCATTAATACTTGAAACACTGCATGTTGGAGGATTTTGCAAAGCTTCATCCCTTACAACCCACCCCAGTTCGCTACTTCCATTAGTATTTTCTTTACCTGCATAATATAATAATTTATTATTATTATCATTGTTAAAATTTCCATCAGATATTTTTAACATTCCATTAATATAATCAAAACATGGTTGACTTTTCAAACCATTCCATCTAATTAAATTAGGCATCCAACTTTGAGATTTTTGACTATGAAAAGAAATATCAGTATTATTGTCTGCATTATTTGTTAATACTGTTACAGTATCCTTGTCCCCAGTATTTGTAGAAATTATTGCTCCAGGTTCGCTACTTAACCGAATATTATCAAAATAAACTTCTTGTTGAATATTAGAATAGTCACTACTTGTTCTAGCACTAAATTGACCTGCATGCAACCTTAATACCCAAGTTGATACTTTTGAATAATTTTCAGGAACTTTAAATGTCATGTTGTAATTACCAAAACTATGAATATTTTCAGAAAACGGATTGCCAGGATGTGTTGTAGACCCTGAATTAAAATTCATCGTTACTAAATCATTATGTGCTTTATATAAACTTACAACCCCTAACCTAAGAGTCCTTGTTGCCATTGTTGGACTAAATCCAATTCTTATTGTGCAAGTTGTAGTTGTAGAATTTAAGGGAGCATTACCTACTATAAAAGAGTTATAATCCATATCATTTAAATCTTCATCGGCAACCCACATAGTATTCCCCGCTCCAAATGCATAATTAACTGAATCATCGACACCTCTTGTTGGACTTTTCATTGAGTTTTGAGGATGTATTAATACTTGTGAATTTGTAGTATCGTAAACACAAACATGCATTCCTCCAGAACCACTAGCTAAATCATATAAAAAATTTAAATGATATTTTGTATTTTCATCTAATGTAACATCTTGATAAATGTATTCATTCCAGCTATTGTTCCAAGGCTCTATAAGATGAGTTGTCGCCACTGAAGATTTTGAAACACTCAAAGTTCCATCATGCGAGTCATATCTAAGACTTGAAGAACTTTCTTCTGCAGCAGTTACCTTGCTTCCAGATGTCCAACCTGTTGTTCCATTTGTAAAATCCCCATTTGATATATAATTATTATTATGATTTAAAATATATTTTGAAGTTGCATTATTGCCTACAATTCCCGATTTCCATTGAGTCCCTTCAAAACTTTCCTGTAAAGATAAACCTGTAATATTAATAGAAGCAATTACGATTGTTGCGGTTCTACCGCTTCCAGCAGGGTCTGAAAATGTTAATTCTTCATCAACAACATAACCTGACCCCCTATTAACAAAATGAAAAGTTGCAGTATCGCCACTAGAACTTGTTGTAGAAGTCACAATATTAAAACTTGCCCCAGTTCCATTTCCAGTGCTTGAAACAGGCTCTATGTTATAATATGTTTGCGCATTTGTCCATGCAGCAGAAGTAGAAACTCCAGTTGCATCAATTGATTTAATGCTGCCTTGAGTATCTGCAACAGTTGTTGAATATAATTCAACCCATGGAACTTTATCACCATAAGATGCTCCTGAAGCATCTGTGCTTCCTTTAGATACTAATGGTCTAAATTTATTTAATGCAGCACAATCAAATGATAATTTATATTCTGTTCCTGGAATTAAAGTTAAATCTTGCCCGTATTCTATATAACCAAAATTTTTAGATTGTTCATCTAAAATACTACCAGAACCATCTACTACCGCTCTACTAGAAAATATATAATAATCATTAGTATAATTGTTATATAACGCTTGTAACATTTTAGCATTAGTGCCATTAGTAATAAAATCTTTTTTTACTACTTCATCTTTTCCTGCCCAATTACTTCCATCTACTTTCCATGGAAATATAATATATTTAGAAGTAGTATTTAATGTTGTGGCAAAAGCTTCTGTAGTTAGAACTCTTGTGTCTTTATCAAAAGCAGTAATTATTCTACTTTCGCCAATCCCTGCTCCTTCAAATATAAACATAATCATTCCATTATATGCATTATCTGTAGTTGAAACTGAAGGTTTATTTTCTAATGTATGAGCTGTAGTGCTATTACTTCCAGCTCTTGTTCCTGTTGTTGTTCCTACAGAAAAATTACCTCCAATTTCAGAAATTGAATAATCAACTGTAAATTGAAATAATCCATAGCCTTGTTGAAAGTT
>VTLG01014589.1_pt1 | contig 38267 bp, 52 predicted proteins | sample 4694571 | NCBI WGS metagenome assembly VTLG01 (sample SAMN12604809, study PRJNA352737) | marine metagenome | biome: ENVO:00000447; feature: ENVO:00000209|ENVO:00000569|ENVO:01000036; material: ENVO:00002151; isolation source: viral sequences binned using virsorter ...
ATCATATAAGCCACCATTGGACAAGTTTAATACATAATTTTCTGGCCATATATCGCCGGCTTTTATACGTTTTTTGAATAAATGTAGGCTTTTGGAATATCCGTAAACAGATAACCTAGGATTCACAGCCAAAAAATTAAGCCAATTATCTAAAATTTGATAATTTGGAAAATCTCCATCGACATACAAACGAAAGTCAATTTTATTATTATTTTTAAATTCTGATTCGCTTATTTTATCTAAAATAGCCGCTGTAATTACTTCAAAATTATTTCTTTCCAGGATAGTATTTTGTAATTGCCGAAAATAGGCCATAGGATACCGCCACGCCCGCAAGGAATAACAATATCTTTTGCATTCACCCGCGCCCGGACAATTAACAATTGGTAAGCTTGAATAATTTAAAAACGGAAGTTTTCCGTTTCCTTTTTGTATAATTTTAAAAGCCGCCGCCGGTTTTTCTCCATCAATAACAGATTGAAGAAAAGGTAACATTTTAGCCGCCGCGCCGGTCCATGATCTATAGTCTGTGTTAATATCTGCGATGTTTTCACAGTAATTATATATTTCTTGTATTGAATCTTTACTGGTATCAATTGCAAGATTGGCGAGTTTTAACGCGGTTTCTCTATTCATTTTAAACCCCAAATTCTCTAATTAGATAAATTCCTACCGCGCTTTGCATGTCTTTAATTGATATATCAATTTCTACATCTAATATATCAAAATGGATTTTTCGGTAATGTTCTTTGGGGTCTATATCTTTTATTATTCTAAAGAATTTTATACAGCGCTTTATTCCAAAGAATTTTAAAAGACAAACGAATTTGATTATATTCTCTTTTCGTTTCTTGTCCATTAGATTAATTCACCGGATTTATACGCGGCTATTGCAATAAATGGCCATGGCAAAACGCATGAAACAAAAGTGAATAACCCCGCGATTGGTCCATAATAAGTATGAACTAACGCGGCAAAAAGTGCTGTCGTTGCGCATGCTGCAATAGTTAGGCAAGCTAGCATTATAATAATGAATATTTTGTCAAGTGCTTTCATGTGCTTATTTCCTCAATTTTAAGTTACCAAAACTTACGTTAAAATACATATAAAAGCAAGCTATTTTGTAAACATAATTAGAATAAATTTTATGGGTGTGAATGGTTTAAAAGATTGGTAGCGGACTTGATAAACTTTGCTATAATATGGCAATATATGGCAATGGATCGAATAGTTGTCGAGTAATAGTAACTTGCTTACATAGCAAGATATCTATATAAAACCAGGTACACCAAGGCCGCCGGCCCATCCCTTGGGTATGTGTGTCTTAAAATTTTTTCTTCTTTTTTGTAAACATTACATAAAGTTACATTCAAACAATGGATTGGCCGAATCTCACAAACCGTGATGCAGAGCGGTTAGAAGAAGCAATAGATCAAGCTGAAGAGTACAAAAGGAAGTTGGCTATCTTTCGTAGCGGCTTGATTCCATCAGAACTACGGTGGCTTCAACTAGCAGCACACGAAACCTATGATTCTTTAAGTCCCAGAGAACTTGAAGTTTTCAAGATGAGGACAAGACAACACACTTTCCCTGTAATAGCACATGCTTTAAACATAAGCGTATCATCCGCTAAGACTTACTGGCGCAGGAGCTTAGCCAAGTGTTCTCAGATGTGGAAGTCATCCACTACGGTATAAGTAGAAAGGAATGCAATATGGGTAACATTTAATGCCATACGGTGTCTATGCCAGAAAAAAGAAAAAGCGTAAGAAAAAGAACTCCAAAAAGAAAAAGTAGAGTAGACCGAGAAAAGGTTGAAATGCTTTCCAGTTTTGGTTGTACAATTATGGAAATCGCTAAGTTTTTCGTAGTTGATGAAAGTTTGATACGCAGAGATTACGGTGACGAATTCAAACGCGGTAAAGAACAGATGAAACTGAGACTAAGGCAACTTCAGTGGAAGTACGCTGAGCAGGGTAACACAAGCCTGTTAATATTTTTAGGTAAAAACTATTTAAATCAGACCGATAAGCAACAATTAGACATGACCGGAAATTTAGAAGCTGTATTAAAAGAATGCGGCTTTGAGGAAAGTAAGATTGGCAAGAAAAATACTGAATCGCCAAAAGTTTTGGAATCTGATCGGATACAAGCCGACCAAGAATCAATTAGCGATTCACAACTCGACCGCTCGCTTCCGAATTAACATTTCTGGCCGTAGGGCCGGGAAATCTTGGAGTGCAGCTAAAGAAATCGAGCCATGGATACTTAGTCCTGGTACTCGCGGATGGATAGTAGCTCCTACATACGAACTGGCCGACAAGATTGCCAGGATAGTAAAAGAGGATTTACTACTCAAGTTGAAATTGCCGATTGCGGCGAAGAAGGAGATAAATGGGCAACTTTATTATTTCAAGGTTGCAGGTTTAAACTCAGAATTATGGGTGAAGTCGGCTGACGCGCCAGATTCCTTGATTGGAGAAGGAATTGACTTTTTGGTTATAGACGAAGCCGCAGCAATAAAGAAGATAGTATGGGAACAATATTTAAGACCGACATTATCCGATCGCGAAGGTTGGTGTCTAATGACAACGACACCTCGCGGATATAACTTTGTACATTCGTTGTGGGAGAGAGGTCAGTCAAAGGAATTCCCAGAATGGGAAAGCTGGCAGAACCCCAGCCATGAGTCACCGTACTTCAAGGATGATATTACAGAATTAAAGAGAACTTTAACTTTAGAGACATATGAACAAGAATACGAAGCAAGATTTACAAATTTCTCAGGAAAATGTTTCAATTTCTCAAGATCCACGCATGTTATCAAGGGACTCAAGTATAACCCCGATCTTCCAGTATACTGCTCAATCGATTTCGGATATCGCCTTAGTGCTACAGGCTGGTTCCAAATTAAGCAAAACGAAGAGGGTAAAGATACCATATATCAAATTGACGAAATCTGTCACGAGCCAAACATAAAGACTGAAGATCTTGCCGATAGAATACGCAAAAAGAATTATCCAGTGGTAGCCTACTACGGTGATCCAGCAGGCGGTGGTGTCCAATCGCAAAGCGGTATCGGAGATATTGAGATATTCAAAAGAAAAGGTATGATTGTAAGGTTCAAGCGTGACACCGTATCTAGAAATGTCGTTAATGGTGTTAGTCACGTTAGATCCTGGTTTGAGGATGCTGATGGTAATGCTCATTTCTTTGTTTCAGATAAATGTAAGGGTAGTATAGATAGTTATGATAATTATCGCTACCCGGAAAGAAAAGAAGACCAAAGGGTCAAAGAAGAACCTTTAAAAGACGGTAGGAACGATCATGCCTGTGATATGCTCCGTTATTTTATAGTAAACCTTTATCCTATTAAGAGAAGAACAGCGGGAGTAATAGATTGGTAACAGTTAAAGATTTAAGCCAGCAGGCTGTCATAAATTCCTTATCAGAAGTACTAGCAATAGTAGAAACAAACCGTCATAAAGAGCGGGAGTACCTGCTAGATTTTTTTGAGGGCATAAACACAGAATTTTACGTTAGTAGATTTTTTGGATCCGAGTCATTACAGCAGGTTCCAATTTTCAACCAAAATCTGACACGCAGGGTATGCTCACTGCGTAGTCAAGCATATCGTAGGCCACCGCGAATGCGTGTGGACGAAAAATACTACGATTTTATAGACCAAGAAGGTCTAATATCTGCTCGCCGCCAATTAGAGCGGCTTACTTTTCTATTAGGAACTACAGCCTTTCGATGTCGCTGGAATGAAATGAAGCAGCGTGTCGAATACGAGAATTTACCATTCTTTGAGCCTTTATTTTTACCTGGTGAACGTGAACCGTGGGGTGCGATGTACGCCATTGAAAACCATGGTATGTCAAAACTTGAAAGACCGATGTTTGCAGTTTGGACCGAAGATCGACCTGGAAAACGTGGTATGCACTTCCTTATTGATCAAGATGCAAAGAAAAAGAGCGTAAATGAAGGTGATGTAAATCCTTACGGTGTTTTACCTATTCTATTTACACATAAGTATCAGCCGGTTCGTGATTTCTATGTTGGGGGAGCTGAAGATGTAGCATCCTGCGATCTTTCTGTAAGTGTAGCAATGAGTGAACTTGCGCTATGTGTCAGGTTCGGAGCGATTGGAATTAAGGTACTTTCTGGAGTCGATGATGCAAGTAGGGTCGAAATTGGTGTGGACAAGATACTCTACATTCCCGATGGTGCTAACTTTGGAGTTACCGCGCCTTCTGGGTCTTTAAGTGAAATTGTAGAAGCAACAAAGTTCATGGTATCAGCCACTTTGGAAAACAATAGTATTAGGGTTAAATATATAGATTCAAAAGGAAATGCACCTTCAGCGGAATCGCTTAAAATTCAAGAAGTTGAAAATACTAACGAAAACATGGCCAGCACTGAGGATACTTGGCGGCCATTCGAGAAGAAGCGTTTCGAGATAGATCGCAAGATTATCGAAGTAAAAACAGGAGTAGTACTAAGTCCTGACTACAGTGTTGATTTCTTAGAAGCAAACTATCCAATGACTACTATGGATGAGATAAATTTCTGGAATTGGAGATTTGAGAATAATCTCGCAGATGCCATGGATTGGTTTGATTATAATAATGTTGATGCTCCACCTTCACAACGAAAAGAATTTCAAGCGCGTTTAGACGCGGCAAAACAAGAACAACAGCCTGCCAATCGATTACTATCCCGCCTAACAGCGGAGTAATATATGGAACAAATCATAGACCAGGCGGTCAAGGATTTTCTTGATTCACTTGGGCAGGCCCAAGACGAATTTCTCACAGATATTGAAGAACTTGAAGATCAAGGTCTTTCTATGGAAGAGATTATGGTCGCTTTAGGGGCCCTATCAATAAAAGATTATTTTTTACAAGATCTCGGTATGCAGGCAGCAGTTAATAATTATCTTAGCAGTACAGATGCGTTACTAGACGATCTATTTAAGTTTGGGCGTATAACCGAAAGTCAGTTATTAGCTTTACGCAAGGCCCAGGAATCGGCAATTATTGCTTATTCTAATCGTTTAGGATCTCAGATACAGCTTTCTATGATCCAAGGGGTTAGTAATAATATGAATATAAAAGAAATGAAAAAGATGTTAAGTCGTGATCTTTCTTTACAGCCGAAACAAGTCGAAAAAGTTGTTGGTAACGGTTTAGCTATTTATCGCCGCAGTGTAACCGCAGTTATGCTAGATAGTCGACCTTTAGGAGAAAAACTGTGGTATGAAGGCCCACTGGACAAGAAAACACGGCCAATTTGCAGAAAAATGTTAGCAGAGGGTGAAATCACCAAAAAAATGGTGATGACCAAGTATCCCGGTGCACTAATTGATGGTGGTGGGCCTAATTGCAGGCATGAATGGTTACCGCTTACGTCAACCAATGAAAGAATTACTAGAAAGCGCGATGCAAGAGCTAGTATAGCGGCAATTACGGATCACAGAAAGAAAAAAGGGTTGAAATCGTTAAAATATTTAACATATCAGCAATTTTATGAAAGTTCCTGATTTAGAGCAGTTAGTAAAGTTTACATCTAATGATCTTATGGAAATTGCTTCAGCAGTGTCTGATGCCCATAAAGAAGATGTAATAAAAAACGCTAGGGGGCCAGGAGGGAAATTCCAAAGACTCAGTTCTAATCCTTTAGCAGTATATGGTGGATTGAGCTATAGACAGTGGAAGCAGAAGACTTATAATGAAAGCAGGCCAAATTTACATGCATCAGGAGATATGTTTAATGCATTTAAGCAACAAGGGAAACCGGTGGTTGATAGAGAATTTAGTGTAAGGTACGGAATTACCAATCCTAATGAAGCTAGGAAATTAAATAAACATTTAAAAGGAGATGGGGTTCCTGTGCGTGCGATTTCATTAAAAAACAAACCATTACCAGATCCAGCGGTAAAGGTTTTATTAAATGGTATTGCCAATGTAATACAAAAGAATTTCAAAAAGATTACAAATCTGGATGTACAAGTAGTAGAAATCTGAAAGGATTAAAAATGGACCAAGAAAAGGTCGCTCAGAGCGAGCAAGCTGCTCCAGCTATAAAGGAGAAAGAGGAATCCAGCAATTTGCCTGACGCTGGTGAACTGGTTTATGAAGCCAAGAAACAACGCAAAAAGGCACAGGAAGCAAAAGGCGAAGTCGATCAATTAAAAGCCAAAATTAAAGCAATGGACGATGACAAACTCCGTCAAGATAATAAGTGGCAGGAGTTAGCTGAAAAGTATGAAGCTGAAAATAAAGAGCTAAAGGCCATGGCTGATGAAGGGCGGCAGATAGTCGACAAGCTGCGCCAAGACACGCTGGAAGCACTTCCTGACGAAGGCCGAAAGTTTGCAGAAGATATGCCTATCGATAAGATGGTTGATTTTGCAAAGTATTTCGGCGAGCAAACGAAACCAGTAACGACCAATGAATCTGCGGCTAGTCCTTCGCCAACACGCGGCAAGAATCCGTTTTCGGAAATGAATGCCGAAGAAAGGCGAAAAAACTGGTCAGAGGTTCTTGGTTCTTATTTAGGAAAATAATAAATGGCAAACGTAACAGTCACGACTGCTGCGAATTTTATTCCTGAGATTTGGAACGATGGTGTAAAAAACTATCTGGAACGAAGTCTCGTATGGGAACAGGTTGTGGATACCTCACTGAATGGTCTTGTAAAGGGCCAAGGTGACATTTTTCACATACCGAAACTCGCAGAAGACGCAGACAGCGCTAAATCTGCTGGAAGTGCAGTAACTTATGCAGCCAATACGCATGGTGTGGCCAATCTAACGATTGATCAACATCGTTATAGTGCAAAATTGGTAGAAGACATAGCCAAAGTTCAAGCTATCCCTGGTCTTTTTGAAAAAGAAGTCAGTGGTTTAGGTTATGCTATGGCCAAGACTATGGATGCTTACATCGAAAGTCTTGTAGAAGCAGCCACAACCAACAGCGCGGCTTTGGGTACTGATAATACAATCACCGCAGCCGAATTACGCACTGGTCTGAAGACCTTGATGGAGTCAGACATTCCAATTGACGAATGCAATCTAGTTATTAGTCCTGCTCTGTATGCAGCCTTACTTGGTATTAGCGATTTCGCTGATGCATCTAAGTTCGGCGGTGGACAAGCACCGGCATTTAATGGATTGATTGGGAAATTGTATGGAATGAATGTTTTCACATCAACGGTCATGGGAAGTTCGGGAAGTACAGGAGTGGAAGTAGGATATATTTTACATCCTTCTGCAATCTCCTTTGCTCGTCAGATGGGTCCCCGCGTTCAGTCAGAATATTCAGTTGATTACCTTGGAACAAAGGTAGTTGCTGACATTCTGTATGGCGGCGTAGCAGTCTTTGAGCCAAGAATTTACGAATTTAAGAATCCGTAATCTTGACTAATTAACTCGTAGGGGCATCGGCAAGATACCAGATCATCGGTAGATGCCCCTATACTTTATATTATCTTTCCCGGAGAAACGGCCTTCACGGCCAAATTAGGGGCATAAAATTTTGCCAAATTACGAATATATCTGTAAAACATGCCGAAATCGCTTCGAGGTTATGTTACCAATAAATCATCATACAAAAACAATTCACTGTAAGTGTGGATCTAAATCAAAACGAATTATGAGTGCACCTGCTTTTGTAGTTCCTGGTGGTCCATCGTATGAAGCCAAAGCTGAAGCTGAAACCAGGCGTATGGTAACAGAGAACAAAAAGAAGCACTCTTAAACGTCATCCTTCATATTAAATAGTAGATGCCCATGGGATCCATCCGATGCCCGGTAAGGCATTGATAAACAAGAAGGAGTTATAAATGTCAACAAAATTTTCTGTAGTCGAAGGAATTAACGCAGATACAAATGCAAAATGGTCTGTTTCTTCTCGGCTCGATATTTCATCTGCAACCGAAGTAGCTAAAGGATTAAATGTAAATACTAATCATATCATGTGTTATTCAGACAGTGATTGTTATTTCAGATTTGATCTCACATCATCAAACGATCAGATTAGTGCAAATAATGATGTGATTATGCCAGCAGGCACGCTATTCACTGTACGAGTTCCAAATGGCGTAGCACCAGAAGACGGTGGATCAGACGAGACTGTATATTTTCATTGTAAGCAAGTTACTAGTGTATCAAGTAAATATATGAGGTTAGTCGAATGTTAGTCAATGGTTTAACCCAAGGGTTAGCTCCCAATTTCGGTGATGGCGGGACAATGAATGGCAATCTTACCGTTACAGGTGATATTACTATACAAGGTGAGGGTGCTTTAAGTTTCGATGAGATCCTGGAAGGAACGCAAGTAATAGATGTTTCCAATTCTGAAGCATTTTTAGTAAGAAAGAATAGTGATGGCGGTGACGTATTTACGATTAATACTAGTACGGCAGGTGCTACTTTATTAGGGACTTTAACGGTTGGTGTAAATGATACAGGGCACGATGTCACATTATTTGGTGCAACCAGTGGAAAGAAACTATTATGGGATGAAAGCGCAGATGAATTAGTTTTCGTTGGTAGTGGTACAAAATTATCCTTTTATGATGCTGCTGGTGGAGAGAATATCTCGGCAGATGCATCTGGAGTATTAAGTATAGCGGCTGGGGCCGAAATAGATTTAACAGCTACCGCAGTAGATTTAAATGGTACGCTTGATGTATCTGGAAATGCACAACTAAGCGGTACTGTAACTGTTGGTGCTGATGGAAGTGGCACGGATGTAATATTTTATAGTGGTACTGCTGGAGATAATTTTACATGGGACGCTTCTGAAGAAAAGCTAACAATTACAGGTTCAGATGGACAGGTGGCGTTAGCTGTAGCTGATGGTAATGTAACTATCGCTGATAATTTAGACGTTGATGGGACAACAAATTTAGACGCGGTTGACATAGATGGAGCAGTCCAAATTGACGCTGCTTTTACAAGTGGTGTTGATGGACAGGGGTATGATACAAAGTTTTTTGGAGATACGTCTAGCGCTTACATGATGTGGGACACTTCCGCAGATGATTTAATATTTGTAGGTGCGGCAGGTATAGATTTAGAAGGAGATATAGATGTTGACGGTACAGCTAATTTAGATATTGTAGATATTGACGGAGCTGTTGACATGGCTTCTTCATTGACATTAGCTGGTAATGCAGACTTTAATGGTGACTTAGATGTTGATGGTACAACAAACTTAGATGCTGTAGATATAGATGGTAATGTTCAATTAGATGGCACATTTACAGTTGGAGTAGATGGTACAGGAAAAGATGTAAAGTTTTTTGGAGATTCTGCCAGCTCCAATATGCTCTGGGATCAAAGCGAAGATGATTTAGTCTTAAATGACTCACGGTTTCTCATTGATCAAGATGATAATGTCTCTTCTATAGTTATTAATTCAGAAGCAGATTCTGCTCATTGTGTTGATATATCGACACCGAAAAACACCACTGGCGATGTTATAGTAATTAGCAGTATTGATACTTTAACTACCGGTTCAGCTATTAGAATAGATGCTGGTGGCACAAGTTTAGCTTCTACTGCCGCTGGTGGTCTTGTAGAGATATCGTATGACGGCGCAGGAACTAGCGCCAATAATCTATTATATATAAAAAATGACAATGCTTTAGCCACAAGCACAACTGGTATTTTAGTAGACCAAGATTCAGATGCACATGGCATTTACATTGATAGCGCTGCTTCTGGAGATGCCGCGCTTTATATTAATAATAGTGGTGCAGCACCATCTCTGGTGGCTACAGGGTTGATTAGCGCTGGCTCTTTGGATATTGATGATGTTTTAATTAACGGATCAACAATAGGTCATACAGATGATACTGATTTGATGACGGTAGCAGATGGCGTATTAACAGTAGCAGGGGAAGTAGATGCTGCGAGCCTTGATGTTAGCGGTAATGCTGATATTGATGGAATAACTAATTTAGATAACACAGATATAGACGGAACGCTAGTAGTGGATGGTTCAAACATTTCTTTGGACTCTACATCCACACTGAATATTGATAATTCAAATACTTCAAATGGCATTACAATTGGAACAGCGACAAGCGGAGTTCCTATTTCAATAGGCCATACAACATCTGAAACTACTATAAATGACAACCTTGTTGTGACAGGCGATCTTACTGTAAATGGCACAAATTTTGTAGTAAACAGTACGACAATGCAAGTTGACGATAATATGATTGAACTGGCTCATTCTCCAGCAGGCTCAGAAGGTAACGATGCAGCGGTAAGTGGTGGTGGTATTACTCTTAAATCTAGTCAGGGCGATAAAACTATCTTATGGACTGATTCATCTGACCAATGGCACTATAACCAGGGTATTAATATCACAAGCGGGAATTTGGTTGTCGCAGGCGATATAGATTTAGAAGGCAGTATTGATGTTAACGGCACTGCAAACTTAGACATTGTTGATATTGATGGTGCAGTAAATATGGCGGCTGATTTAACGATGGGAGCCAATATCTTAATGGCAGATGATACCTCAATAGGTATATCTGATTCAGATGAAAGAATAGAATTTGATGCTTCTGGTGATATATCAGTATTGGGAGCGAATTTTGGTATAGGAGAAGCGTCCCCCGATGAAATGCTCCATTTGACATCTGGTGATTCTTGGAAACCATCAATAAAATTAGAGAATACAAATACTGATACTACTGCCCCATATATTGAATTTCATAAAACTACTACAAATGAAGCTGACAATGATTATTTAGGTGTAATTAGTTTTACTGGCGTTGATTCTAATGATGATGCTGAAAGATATGCTTATATTGCGGCTCAAGCATTAGATGTTACTGATGCTGACACAGGTGGAAAGATAGGTTTTGTTGTAACCGCTGATGAAGCTGAAAAAGAACTGCTTTCTCTCAAAGGATATAATGGAAGTGTAGTAGGTCAAGCAGAGGTAATTGTTAATGAAGAGTCGTTAGATTGTGATTTCAGAGTAGAATCGAATGATAATACACATATGCTATTTGTTGATGGTGGAGTTAATAAGGTAGGTGTGGGAACTGCGGCACCAGATACTACTCTTGAAATTTCAACTGGAGCTTCAACTACAGGCCCAATTTTACGATTAAGTTCCACTCCCGATGGCTCTGGTCAAACTGCTGGGGCGATTGAATTTTTTGATTTATCATCTTCAGAGAATATAGGAGCAAAAATTGATGCTTATACAGTCGGTGCATCTTACTCTCATGACCTTCGATTTTGGACTAATGCGGCTACAAATTCTGGGACTGCAACTGTAAAAATGACAATAAACTCCGCTGGGCAAGTTGGTATAGGCGTTACTCCAGAAGCATGGGACAGTTCTGTCTCTTTTAAAGCTCTACAAATTAATACTACTGGTTCTTTATCAGCAGTTACTGATACTCTATATTTATCTGAAAATGCTTACTATGATGACACTAATAACCGCTGGGAATATATTTCATCATCTCACGCATCTCAAATACAAATAGGCGATGGACAGGTGAGAATGCATACAGCGGCTTCTGGTTCTGCCGATGCGGCTATTACATGGACTTATTCTGCTGTTTTTGATATCAACTCCCGCATCAGCCTATCGAATAATGATAACAATACTGGTAATACAGTATTTGGAAAAAGTGCCTTTAATGCTGGTAGTGATAATGCTTCAGATTATAATGTTGCGGTTGGTGACCTTGCAATGGGGACAGGAAGTGTTTCTGGAGCTGTAAATAATGTCGGGGTTGGTTATAGAGCATTAAATGCATTAACGAGTGGAGATAACAATGTCTGCATAGGCAAGGATTCTGGTCTTCAGTTGGCGGCGTGCGCAGACAATGTCATGGTAGGTTCTCTTACTGGCGATTCAATGACTACACAATCAAATTGTACTTTAATTGGAGCTTATGCTGGTACTCTTATAGACCATAATGATGCTAATGGAACTACTCTTATAGGATATAATGCTGGTGGAAGCATTACTCAAGGACAAAGAAACATTGCCATTGGTTATGAAGCTCTCGATGCTCTTGCGGCTGGTGACCAGAATGTAGCTATAGGTCATCAAGCATTAACAGCCGCCGCTAATGATGAAATTGGGAATATCTGCATAGGATATTTAGCTGGAGATAGTATTAATCATGCTTCTGCCGATTACAATGTATTCATAGGAGACCAAGCTGGTAGAGGCGGTCTTGGAGCTATGATAGGTTGTATTGGAATAGGTGCGAATGCATTGAACTCAACTACAAGCAATGCTCAAACAGGCAGTGTTGCAATAGGGCATAATGCTTTGACCGCCGTCACAAGTGGTGTGGGGAATGTGGCAGTTGGGTATTCGGCTGGTAGTCCAGTAACCACAGGTAGCTATAGCACAGCTGTTGGACATGAATCTTTAGGTGTAAGTGCGGCGAATGTTATCACTGGAAATTTTAATACTTGCTTGGGGTACAGGGCAGGATACGATATTGAAGGAACGAGTGAATCAAATACCATTGTCGGCGCTAATACTGGAGCCGCATTGACTACTGGTGTTCGAAATACCCTCATGGGCAAAAGTGCAGGCGGTGGTTTAACTACCACGGGTAATAATGTAGCAATAGGGTATGATGCATTAGGGAATGCAAGTAATGCTGATTATGTAATAGCTATTGGTAATGGTGCTTTAGATGCTCTCGCTGGTAATTCACATGCTGGCGAAGTTGCCATAGGACATAATGCACTGGGTGCCTGTACAGCAGGTGGAGAGAATTTAGCTATAGGATATAGTGCTTTATCCGCTATGACAACGGGAGGTGATAATATTGCGATAGGTTACAATGCAATGTTAACTGCGAATGCCTCTACCGCTGATAAAAATATTGCAATCGGAAATTATGCTCTTGATGCTACAAGTACAAATAATTCAAATCAAAATGTAGCTATAGGTCATCAAGCTGGTACTGCTGTTACAACTGGCGATGATAATGTATTGGTGGGATACCAAGCTGGTGAGACTCTTGCGGCTGGAACTAATAATACTTTGATTGGTTCTGGTGCGGCGGCAGGAGCAACAGGAGCGACTAATCAAACTGCTATTGGAAAAAGTTGTACCGCAGTAAACACAGACAATTCAGTAACACTTGGTAATGCTGATGTTACCGCAGTGTATATGGCACAGGATAGTGGGGCTACGGTTTATGCGGCTGGATGCGTTATTGATGATGGAAATCATACAAATATTTATATCGGTGGTAGTACATCCACTACTTACAATGTAGTCTCAACGAATGGAACTCTCGGTGCTGGTCATGTTGGAATTGCTGGTGGTGCAAGCGGTGATAATAATTTATATCTAAATTGCGCAACAGGCGGTGGTTTCATCTTTCGTGAACAAGAATCAACACACATGAAATTAGACACTTCGGGGAACTTAGGTATCGGTGATACGTCCCCAGACGCTCACCTCGATGTGGAAGATGCTACGCTTACTGCAACTGCGGATTATGTTGGTATTTATTCAAATCACATAAAGACGGGTGGTTCTACAGACAATAATCATGCTTTTGATGGTATAAAAAGTGATATGACTTTCAATGATAGTAGTAACTCTTTTGCATATCTGCGTGGTTTACAAGTTAATTCTGTTTCTACAACAACAGCCGCTGAAGAATCAATAAGTGTAATTGGCATTAATACTCTGGCAAAAATGGCTGGCAGTACCGATGTAAATTGGATCAAGGGCTTAGAATTGATGACAGATGTTGATGCTGGTACGGTGGATAGTGACGTGTTTGGTATAGATGTAGAAGTTGATATTGATGGTGGGACATTAAGTGGCAATGTTTTTGGTCAAAAATTGAATATTAATTCTACCGTAAATCCGAGTGGTAATGTTTTCGGACAGCAAATATTTATGGAAGGGTCGGGTCTTGATGCTTCTGCCGATATGTTCCTTTATTGTTATGACGGACAAAATAGTGATACAACTGCTCAAATTACCGCACTTGCTGGAGTTGCTACTTTTGATAGTGGTGATTTCAGTGGTGCGCCTGACTATGCAGAGTATTTTGAGTCTAAAGACGGCAACCCAATAGCAATAGGTAAGACTGTAAAATTAGATGGAGATAAAATTGTAGCTTGTTCTGATGGTGACACTCCTATGGGCGTAATAAGACCAAAGGCATCATCTGGCGTTGTTTGCAATGCGGCAACAATGAGATACCAAGGTAAGTATCTAAAAACTGACTATGATGAAATTATTATGGAAGATTATGAAATAAAAAATTGGAAAGAAGATATTTCATTTGAAGAGTATATAAAACGTGGTAAGGATGATACTGGTGGTGTATTGGGTGGTAATGTTAAGGATGAAAAAGTAGATGGCAGTGAAGCAAAAGATGCGGTATTAGATGAAGATGGTAATGAATTAGAACCAGCAGTTGATGCGGTTGCAGATACTTACTTTAGAGAACATTCTTATCATTCTGATAGGATACCTGACGGATTAACTGTTCCCGATGATGCTAAAACATTAACTCCAAATCATCAACGTAAAAAACTGAATCCTGACTATGACCCTTCACAGGAATATGTAAAACGAGCAGATAGGGATGAATGGTGTTTAGTTGGACTACTGGGACAGATTCCAATCACCAAAGGACAGCCAACAGGAAATTGGATTAAAATGAAAGACGTTTCTGATACAGTAGAAATGTACTTTGTAAAATAACAGGAGAATAAAATGGATTGGTCAAAATACAGTTCGTTGAAATCTAGCAAACTAGCTTCACTTGGTAAAGAAAAACAAGTGACTAAAGAAGCAGTATCCGAAGTGAAAGACAGTGATGGTAAGGTCGTGAGAGCGGCTGAAGCCAAAGAGGAACGTGAATACGTTGCTCTCAGTCAGAAAGTTTGGAGTTCTGAATCTGGTGAAGCTCAGGATGATAGCAAGCGTGAATACTCACTTTCAGATTTAGAACGTGAGAAAAAGCGTTACGATGATGAGCAGGCGAGAGCCAAAGCTCAGAGTGATGGGATTGCCGCCGCTATCGCAGATTTCAAGAAACTTTAATGGATAGCAGTAACGTAAAATGGTTAATAAAAGTTCCAAAGTGGCTTATAACCAAAAAAGCTATTAACTATAAACCTAGTAAGATAGCTGACTTTAAGCTAATGGAACGTGCAGTTCCTGACCGTGGCCCAATGTATATCTTTGAAGATGGTGATTGGAATAAAAAGAAAAAGGTGGCTAATGCTGTAAAAGGTAGTGATCCAGTTTATAAATATTTCCCACCAACACCAGAAATACTTGCCCAGGAAGCTGAATATGAATTAGGGGAAACTGATGTTTGGTTTGATGCGAAGGTGAGCGATATCAAGGGCAAGAAAAAGAAATATATTTTAGATGGGGACATAAAACGCTATATCCCAGATGATGCAACTTATTACAACTCGGAATAATCCTAAGTAAAGGGTAAAAATGGCTAAAGAAAAACAACAGCAAGAGCAACAACCGGAACCGGCAGTATTAACATTTGTTGATGCAAATGATAAAAAACATGAACGTCCAGTTGAAGAGCTTGCAGTGGAAACAAAGGTTTCGGTTAATCGGGTCGCAGAGATTGAGCAGCGTTCCGCAGAACTAAACCTGGCAGCTTTGGAACAGCAGGTTTTAAAGCAATTTCATCTGTCAAGAATTGAAAACGAATTCAAGTCAGATGAAGAAGCAAACGGTGTACAAGCCGATGCTGATAAGACGTAGTACAAAAGGTTACAATATACGTCTGTATAGGAACTCTACTCCGGGTGCAACTTGTACACGGAAGTATGGAGATGGATCTACAGAAGTTTTAGACTATCCATCCAGCAAAAAATATTTCGTTTGGGTGGAAGGTGAAGTCGTTAAAAGGACTGATAGTCTTAAAGTCGCTGAAGAGTATTATGATGACGAATGCAAGAAACTTTATGATGACACACATGGTCGTATGGTGATCGGACAGTCAACATTAATTAATCATATCCATACTTTTAAATCAGAGTTTCCCACCGCATCCAACACCAAGTCTGAGATCCAGGATTTTCTGGATCTCAGGCTATTGTCTTATGGAAGTAAAGACACTAAGGCGCAGTTATTAGATAAATCAGAAAGTGTGAATCCCTGGAGTATAAAATGACATTTCATCATGGAATAGTAAATTATTTAACAACTAATTGTTGGCTTGACCACTGGACAGCCACACATATGGCGGCAGGTGCATTCATCTGTAAGGTAGCTCTATGGTGCGGTGCGTCAGCCTTTTGGGCAGTGATGTGGGTGGTAATCATTGGCTTACTTTGGGAAGTTTATGAATATGTAGTTGAGGGAACCGAAGAAGTTTACGGAACCAAGCAAAAGTGGTTGAACAATACAATATCAGACTTAGTAGTGGAGATTGGATTAGCATGGTGGATGGTATTGTAAATGGCAAGGATCGATGACAGTCTGGCAGTAACCATTAATGTAAAATGGTTAATTCAGATTATATTTTTAGTTGGTGCAATGTGTGCTGGTTACTTCACGTTAAAAATGGATGTGAATAAAGCATTGTCAAATACACATGAACTTGACAAAAGACTGTCAGTAATAGAGGAATCTAGAAGTCAGCAACTCGAACAAGTTAATAAGTCGTTAATGGATCGAGTATTCAAAAAGTCTTCAAATGAATGAAGATATTTTCAAAGATATTCTTGGTGAAGCAACGTGGTGGATTCTTGGATTCGCAGCAATTTGGTTTGCTAGGGGATTTATAGAAGAATTCATTTCCGGGGTGATGATGCTCTGGGGTGATGATGTAAATCTAGATGACAATCTGTTACTTGGCCAAGATGAGCGAAGATGGCGAGTAATCAGAATGACTCCAATGAAAACTATCTTTCACGGTGATCTACGAGATGGTGGTCGCGGAAAGATGATAATTAGAAATAGTCAATTAAAAGCACTTATTATAAAGAAGAAACTAGTAAATGGATATGATGATGGGGCAAGACAGCCTAAAAACAGTAGGAATTAATTTCTTTTCATACGGTGTATGGATGATAGATGCCATACCATTTATACTGCAAACTACTATTGGTTTGCTGACAATAATTTATTTAACTCTAAAAATCAAATCACTAAAGAAGGAAAAGTAAATGGAATGGTTAAACTGGACTAATTTTGCATATCTTATGGTGCTCTCGTTCACTTTCATTGGTACTATCGTAGGAACCAAGTACCGGATGCTGATAAAGGAAATGAAGGACGTAGCTCAGGCCTATAAAGATGCTATGAAGGACGGCAAACTCTCGGAAAAGGAAAAAGAATCTTTAGCTAAAGAGTCAATGGACGTTATTATGGCAGCCGTCAGGCTAGTCTGGAAGTTCTGATTATCGATCACCAGCCACCGAAAAAGGCGTAGATCTTTCTGCGCCTTTTTTTGTCATCATTTATTGTATTAATAGATGGTGGATTCTGATCAGGTTCAAAAACTAATAGCAAGAATACTGCGTAAGATGAATATGTATTCTCCTGACGCGGTGCAATTGGTGTATAGGACAGGATTAGTCGAGTCACACTATAAATATATACGGCAGATAAAAGGACCGGCACGCGGCTTCTGGCAAGTAGAACCTGGATCCACCTGCTGTTTAGATATTTGTAATAACTATCTGCGGTTTCGTAAGAAACTGATAAAGGTTGTCAGCAACATTCTTTACCTGGACGAGAAATACTTTCTCGAAGCTAAAGAAGAAGAATGGTCTGACATTCTAGAATGGAATATAGCGGCTGGAATTGTTATGTGTCGCTTAAAGTACAGGAGAGTTCCAAAACCATTACCAAAAGATTTGGCAGGTCAGGCGAAATATTGGAAAAAGTATTATAATTCTGATCTCGGCGCTGGAACCCCGGAAAAGTTTATTCAAACCGTTAATCATTATTCGGGATAGTAAAATGGAAAATGTAAATGAAATGATGGAAGAGATATTGTCCACAATGGAAATATTGAAACAGATAGAAAAAGATATTAGGGATACACCCCCTATAAATATGACCGCAGATCAAGAGTTAAAATTTAATGCTCTTCTTGATCTAATTAGTGCAGTTACAATTCCAGATATCCATTTTCTACCCACACATCAGATTGTAGGAGAAGCATAATGGCATCTAAATTTGAAGCATTTTGTAATAACACCACAGATCTAAGTGCAATTTATTCTGGCATCGATTCTATGGACCGTAAAGCAGTGCTGCCCCCGAATTGGGTAGCGAGTGGAACGAGTAATTTGTATTACTTGCATGGCTCGGGATCAAGTGGCAATGTGTTATTTAAAGATGGAAAAGACTTAGGAGCTGAACAAGGATCAGAGCCATCATCGGATAATAATTGGAGATTTGTAGAAGCAGATGATCGTCTTGAGTTCTTCCTTGCATCTTCTAGTGCATCTGCATTAAACAGTGCTGTATTTGAAATAGGACAAGATTGGGATGGTCTGAAAACCACTGTCTGTAAAGAGATGGCAGATCGAATTCGTTCATATATGAATAGACCTATCTTAAAAAGAAAGAATTCTACTTACCAGGGCGCTGCTGAAAGAGACTACGATTGGGTAGTAGTGCGCTGTAATGCAGCTTTAGCAGTAGCAGACTTAATTAGATCTATGGATCCCGAAAGAGCGGATGAAATAGAATCTCGTATATTAAACGATGATGGTACTGGTTTACTTGATAGATTAAAAAGAGGGGAATATTCTCTTTGGAATGAAACCACATGGTCTAAAGAAAAGGGTATAATTACCTATATAAACTACAATGCTAGTTCAACTGGGTATATTGAAGATATTAAGATAGATGGACCACCAGCCACTTTTTACGATGATATTCGGGTGGTAATTAGTACCGCCGGTACATTTACTGTCGGAAGCACATCCACTGTGAAATATGATGTCTATGTTGCTAATGACGATGGCTTAAAGAAAGAAAAGGTAGTGGATGCAGAAGTGATGAACGGCAGCTACCAAGCCTTTGCATATAATGCGTATGTACGTTTTGCACCTGGAGTCTATACAGTTAATGATGAGTTTTCCGTAGTCTTTCAGTCTGACGAAGTACCCATTGGCACAATTAAGTCTGGGCAGGTATATCGTTGATGTCATCCAATAGGTTATAAGTAGATGGCAATCACTTATGAGAATGTCATTTTTGATCGGTGTCTTGAAAGTATTCACCTGTTAATTGCGAATGAATTTAATAGTCCGATCTACTTTGACAAGCATGAGGGAAACCATAGCTTTTTGATCACGCCAGTAGAAGATGTACTCGAAGAATCTTTAGCGAGTGGACAAATAAGAAATGCTACCACTCAAATAAGCTACGAGTTGAAAGCTGGCGGGAACTACACAAAAAATAGTGTAAAGCAGATAAGTGAAATAACGGAAAGATTAAAAAGATTACTTTACAACAACAGAAATTATTCAGTATCGGGAACAATAAAGTTTTATAATGGATTGGTTGATGAAGTCACTTATTCACGAGATCCTGACGATCAAAGTATTTTACGAAGTGTCCTATCTTTCACCTGCACAACGATGGAGTTAGTATAATGAAATGCAAAGCAAAACCAGAATATAATGAACTAGGAGATGATAAAAATTTTCTAGCACTAGGAAGTGCATCTACTCATTTAAGATTAAAAGCTGGTTTAGAAGTGGAAATCCCCGCATCATTATCACCATTACCAAAAAAATTAAAAGAATGTTTAAAAGAATCGGGTTCGCCTAAAAAAGAGGTTAAATAATGGCTAAGAGCACAGCTTTTCAAGTTAATCAAGGATCAAAAGTAACAATCGGAACAGAAGTAACGCTAGGCACTGCCACGCTCGCGGCTGGAGTGACTTTAGAGATGCCTTGTACGGAATATAGTTTTTCAGAATTAGGAGCAGGCGGTCTAGCCTTAGACGCAGCACCATTTCGCGCTGGATTAGGTGGATCAGCACAAAGCGATGATATGGTGAAAGCAAGAAGGCATGATCGGATGTGGGAAGTCAGTCTTACTTTTCAAGGATCTGCTCAAGCCATAAATAGGATTTGCCTAGCATTATTTGGTGACGGCACTACTCCCAATGCACTTCTAGGCAATATGCCAGCCGCTACTACTTACAAGCATGCCGTAGCAAGCATTGTGCCAGTGACAATTCATTTTGAAGATGGTGCGCATGCTGGATCTGGAACAGATATTCATTTTTATGGCTGCATGTGTAATTCTTTTTCACTTTCTGGTGATTTAGCGAGTAACGGTGGGGTTGTTATGGGTACAGCCACATTTGTTACTGGCTATCCCCCTGTGGAAAGCGCTTTAACATTTACCGGCGGTACACATGTATTAATGACTGCTCATACAACAATGTTTAATATGCATGATTTATCAACAACTACAATAACTCCAAGTGGTGGTAGCGCTGAAGATTTAGTTTTATATGGATTTGACTTGAATATCGAAAGACCAGTAAATAGAATTGGCTTTGATACCGCAGCTAACAATTTCAAACCAGCCGGTTATGCAGTAGGCGGTTACGAAGTAACTGGCAGTATTACTGCAAAACGTGATGCTGAATCATTAACGGCGATTACTGTAGCAGATGGAAATGAACCAGTATTTGCATTTGATTTAGACACTGGTGTATTCCAAATATCTGCTGGCAAGGCAATATTTGACACAGCATCTATAAACTTTGATGATGATGGTTGGAAGAATGTAATGCCTTTTAGATGCACTTATGATTCAGCAGCCACTTCTAATGCAGTTGTGACTATAGGAACCGCAGCCTAGTAAAACTTCCCCCGGATATAATATCTAATAATGGATAATTATGACCGTAAAAACATCGCACGGCTCTTTCGAGATTCGTGAACTTACTTTCAAAGACAGGCGAGAACTCCACAGACTAGAAGTTAAAACCTACAAGGAAGAAGAGATTGATATTGAAAAATATTATGATGTCCTTGAATGGGTGATGGCTTTCGCATTTGAAGATCCAGAGAAATCATTAGGTAAGCTGGATGACAATGCTGTTGATGAAGTGCTCTCTGCCGTCTATCAGGAATATAAAGGAATTAATAAAAAAAAATCCTAAAGGTGCGGATCAGCACCTGGTTTAGTTTCTTTGGGGTCCCTAGTTCTCCACACCCTACAACATTCCCTTATAAAGCAAAATCTCCAACGCTAAAGAAGCGTATTACTTTTACTGAAGAAGAAGTTTGGCGAGAAGTTGATCGCGCACTTGAGGAGAATAAAGACAATCAATTCACTGATGGACAAGTTTTGTTTTTCAATATGGTGTTCTGTGCTAATCCACAATACTTTTTTGATCCTTATCTTGAATTCATTTTTAAAGAGTATGCTTTCTCTAAGGAATTCGATGTTCCGATAGCAAACAATATAGATGAAGTACCGTATGAGAAAATGGTCATCTTTTCAGCTATAAGTGAAGAGATAAACGCCTGCCAAAAACATAAAATGGAAACGAGTAAAAATGGCTGACAATCAATTTATTATTGAAATCCGCAGTAAAGGTTTCGGTCCTGCAAAAAGTAATACAAAAGCCTTAAAAGGATCTATAGCACAACTACGCCAAGAAGTTGCTAGACATAAAAAAGGTTTAGAACGTGTTGTCGTTGGCTCAAAACAATTTGAAGTACGCCAACAAGTCTTAGAAAGATCTACTAAAAAATTAAATTTAGCGTTAGGTAAATTAAACCAATCTACCTCTAGATATATTAGAGGTGCGGAAAGTATGCGTGGCACTACTTCTGGGTTAAGAAGGTCTATTGGTGCTTTAAGAAATAATATTTTACTAGTTACTTTTGCTCTTAGTGGAGCAACTATAGGAATTAAAAAGTTTGTTGATGTTGCCGCAGGATTCCAGGCAGTAAAGACTAGGTTAGTTGGCTTAACAGGATCCGTAGGACAGGCTGAAAAAGCGTTTATTAAGTTTAATAGTGTAGCGGCAACGACTCCGTTCAGTTTAGATGATGTTGTAAATGCAGGAGCACAATTAAAAGCCTTTGGTGCAGATGCAGAAGGGTTAATTAAACCTATAACTGACCTAGCAGCCTTCATGGGAACTACAGCCGTTGAAGCTGCCAATGCTTTTGGGCGAGCCTTTGCAGGTGGTGCAGGTGCAGCGGATATTTTAAGAGAACGTGGAATTCTCAATATAATAAAGTCCTCTCAGGGAATAGCAGACCTTTCAAAAACAACTTTACCCAATTTTAGAAAAGCATTAATTGCGAGCTTACAAGATCCTGCTGTAGGAATAGCAGGCAGCACAGACAGGTTAAGTAAAACCTATATAGGTGCAATGAGCAACATGAAAGACGCTGTAACAAGATTCCAGGCTAGTATTGGAGACTTATTACTGCCAACACTTATTAAAGCAGCGAACAATGCAGAGAAATTTTTTAGGGCAATAAATATAGAGCATGTTGAAGATTTTGCTAGAAGTGTGACTTCATTGACCATTGCCTTGGCTCTGTATAATGCTAAAGCTCTAGTTGCTGCTGTTAGAACTGCGAACTTTGCTAAGATACTTAGAATGACGGTAGTAGGATTAGTAACAGTTGGAATAGAACGCTTACTTAATTACTTAGGTGTTTTTGAAGATTGGAATGAAAAGCTAAAACAGAATACGGCAAATCTGCAAAGCAATGCAAATAATCTCAAGCAAGGTACTCAGGCGATAAAAGCTCAACAAATTGTTCTTAATTCTTTAAATATTGATATGGATAAACACAATAAGCTATTGGAAGACACTGCATTCCTTCAAATGAAATTAAGGGGAGCGACAGACGAGCAAGTACAGATTGCAAAAATCCTAACAAATACGCAACAGCAGTTGAATGACATGTTGCCCGATCAAGTACAAGCATTACTTGAGCTTGTCGAAACTACTGACGGAGTTTCATTAGGTTATAAAGTAATTACTGATGGAAATAAAGAATTAGGCGAAGATTTTCAAAATGTCATTCAAGGTATAGTTGCAAATTCAAATGCACAGATTCAATTATTAGTAAAAGAATATGATTCTGGTATGGATGATATGGAGAAAAAATCGAAAGAGACAGCAAGAGCAATAGGGCAAGTAGGTAATGCTGTACTTGGATTGATATCTAATATAAAAAGTGGTGACGCGAGTATAGGAGATTTTATTTCTGCATTCGGACAAATAATAGCTTTAACAGGAGGTGGCGCTGGCGTAGGAGCTGGTATGCAAATATTTGGCCAGCTAATGAATGTAGCGTCAGCCCACACAGGCGGTCTTGTTACGCCTGCTGGAATACAACGCTTTGCGGCTGGAGGACCAATCAGGGGTGGTGATAACGTCCCTATATTGGCCCAAGGCGGCGAGTTTGTTATGAATCGAGGTGCAGTAAGCGATATAGGGTTAGATCGACTTACAGACATGAATAGAATGGGGTCAAGTGGTTCAAGTATAACAGTTAATATATCTGGTGGTGTTATTCAAGATGATTATGTTCGTAATGAACTTATACCCGCGCTTAATAAGGCTACAGGGACAGGCACGAAACTGAATGCTTAATTTTGACTCTGGTCTTTTAAACTCTTTAAAAAACCCTAACTCAGTATCTTTCTGGGTTTTAAAGCTATATTATAATAGTGAGGATAGCCAAGCGCTTCAAGCAGATGGTTCTACAGCTAATTTATTAAACGAAGCACTGGACGCTACCGAAACAGGCGTTGATGTTGACTACGGTGCTGCCTTTATAGCTGGTGACTATATTATAGTTGGCAGTGAGGTAATGAAAGTATCGTCTATATCATCAAATACTCTTACAGTAGTTAGGGGCGCAAAAGGAACCACAGCAGCGACACATAGTAATAATGCTACTATAAATTTTGATAACTGGGTTGGAGTTTCAGATTCCCATAGAGTTGATTCCGTAGATACTTATCACGGTATAGTTAGTTCTTGGGGTAATCATCAACAATCCCTTAATCTGTATAAATTCACAACCTCAACTGGTAATATGACAGTTACATTAATTAATGCTGAGAACAGTATTCAAGGTGGGAGATTTTCAGATTTATTTTCATCGAAGAATTTTGCTAATAGAAAATGGGAATTATTTCATAACACAAATGACTTAACAACTTTTGATACTGCCGCCAGAATGATTGGGTCAGGTATTATAGCTGGTGATATAAAATATGATACAGGAAATATTATGTTAACATTATTAGATAATAGTTCTACATATCACAAATTAGTTCCTTATCATACTGTAGATTCAACAAACTATGCCAATGCTCCTGATAATAATCTAAATGCAGCAGTGCCAATGTCTTATGGTGATTTTTCCCAAACTACGACAAATGGTGATTTTGAAAATCATTTTGTTAAAGGACATTTTCCAGCGATTATTGTTAATAAAGAAGATTCTGACGGCTTTAAACATGCACTGCCTGATACTGATAAATCCTACGTTGATATAACTGGATCCACGCAAAATGATAAGGTATTACTTGATAAACTTTATGCTAATAATATCTATTTAGGTATAGATGGGCATTTTTTACAATGCGCAACAGGAAATGTAAAGGTTGGGAATGTGTCTGCTGGGAATGATGATGAACCAGAAAATGATGAGGATAATATTATCAAGTTTACTGGTAGTAGTTTCTTTGCCTACTTTGATTTTGAAAGTCTTTCAGATGCCGGCATAGTGGAAAATACTGATAGATTAGTTGATAGAAGTTTTTCATCTACTACACCTTTTGGAGCCAATGGGAGTACTGTTTCTCCTAGAACTATGTCTTTAAGATTCCCCACTATACCAAGACTTGGAGAATTAATTTCTTCATCTAGGGTGGATATTATAATTTATTCTAATGGGGGCACAGGAACATTAGAAAATGTTGCTTACTTTAAAATAGACGCACCAGGAACTGATGTAAATCTAACTTTTACAACATCAGAAAACACGCAAACAGTAGCATTTGCTTCTGATGCTTTTACAGCAAGTTTAGAATCATTGGATTTTAGTACACCATTAACATTGTCTATACATGATTCAGATGGTGCAATAGCAATAAATATCGGAGAAATAGGATTGCAAGTCGAATTTATACCTGACCAAGTCTATACAAGAACAGTATATAAAAGAGAACTTATATATACAGGTGCATCACATGATCCGGGCGGTTATCGATGGATAGATAAAGAATTGAATACTGACCTAACTGCTCAAAACTTAGACTATATATATTATGCTGGTAAGGGCAGAGAGTATGGTGCTTGGATAGATGCAGATTCAAGAAATAATGGTTTCAATGAAGAAGGTCTTATTGAAAATCCAGTTTATATAATAGAAGATATATTACGAAACGAATGTGGCCTTACTTCTACTCAAATAGATTATGAAACATTTGATACTTCTGGGAATTATGACTCAGGAACGCCAGCAAATGATGGCCATTTGAAGGATGTCTATGGTGAGGATAAAATGATCGATATAAAATTTGCCTTTTCTAATTACAAATTTATTAATTCTAAGAACCTTATCGAAAGTATAGGGAGACAGTGTTGTTCTTATGTATTTATCGGTGGTGATGGAAAAATAAAGATAAAAACATTAAGAAGGCAGACAGATTACACTTCAGAAAATAAAATAATTAATTATTACGACATACAATTAAATGGAATTTCAAAAACACCATTAAGTGAAGTAAAAAATGATATTACAATAAATTATGCTTTTAATTATCAAGATGAGACTTTTACAGCATCAAAAAATACTACGGATTCTACAAGCCTTGGAACAGGATCGGCAGGTAATAATCAAACATTAAAATTAGAACTAGATGCTTTCGGTATTTTAGATGATGATACTGCAACACAATTAGCAGACGCTTATAAGGCATTATTTAAAGACCAAAAAGTAATTTTAGATTTCAACTGTCTAACGCCAAAGTATAATAATCTGGAAATCGGTGATATAATAAAATTTAAGAATTGGGATAGTAAAATAAAACTATATGGATCAGCTTTAGTAGAATCTGGTGGTACTACAGATTATTTTATTATTCAGAATATAAGTAAAAACCCTTCGGGGTCTTCAATTAAAGCAATAAAGGTATCAGAATGAGTTACAATCGAATAATAAAACCAAGAATGTATATGGATCAAATTTCTCATAATTTAGCAACAGGATTTAAAGCAGTATCTGTTCATTCAATGAAAGATGATGCTGGAACACCAGCTACAGTAACGCCGACATCCGGCAATTTCGAGGATTTATTCGATCTAAGACCTTCAAATTATGTAACAGTTGCAGCAAACACTCGAGGGTTTAATATTGATATTGATACTGGATTTACAGGAAGTGTATTAGCCGAAAATAATTTTCTAGCGATATTAGGTCATAATTTTGAGGAAGCGTCAGCACGTTTTAGGCTATTGCACGATGATGATTCTGCGTTTGGAAGTGTACAAGTTATTACGACATCGGGAAATTATACAAATCTTGTTAATGCTCCTGTAGCAAATACAAGTTATATAACCCCAGTAAATAATGGCTGGTCTTTAATTACATGGCCCGAAAATAGCACTAATAATCGTTATTATAGAATTGAAATAACTGACGATGGTGGCACTGGTTCAGATTATGACGATCCAGTATCCATAGGTTCAATAATGTTAGGAGAGTACATTGATTTTCCACACTCTCCAGATTTAAATATTGGATTTGATATTGATTATGATGGTACAAATATTGTTACATCTGCTGGTGGAAGTACCTTTGCTAACACATCTTATTTAGGATCCCCTAATTGGGTAAAAACAAACCCTTGGATTATTGCCGCTGAAGCTACAGAAAATCAGACCACAAAAATATCAAGACATTACGGACGAAGAAAATATAATATGAATCTCAGTTATATAAGCGATACCGATTTCTTTCAAAGCAATATGCACGCCGCACATGGGGCGATGATAGATGGCTCAGATTTGTATTCTCAATTCTTTCACAAGTCTCTTGGAAGTCATCTGCCTTTTTTATTTACTATTGACGGAACAAGTACAAGTGAAGGTGATTATGGTTTATACAGACTCGCTGATGGTGGATTGAAAGCAAAGCAAGTTGCAGTTAACACCTGGAATACGTCACTTAATTTGGTTGAACACTGGTAGAAAAATTCCAGTGCCATATAGTGCCATATTTAATGCTTCGCTATGTTTCTTCCTGACGGTGGTATGTCGCACTCATTTAGATTGTAAGACATCTAGATAAACACGAAAAAAACAATTGCAAAACTGGCTTTTCTCGAGGAACTTCAGACCCACTTGGGGCGATTAGCTCAGGTGGTTAGAGTGCTTGCTTGACATGCAAGAGCTTTTGTGAGAATCTAGAAATCAATCAGTGTCATTTATTGCCGTTTCTGGCAAGTATTTTCCCAATTCTTCTCCAATTTGATTGGCTACTTCAGCTTTCTGATCTGTGTTATAATCGGCGTAACTCTGACGAGTAATACTTATATCTGAGTGACCATACATTTCCTGGGCCTTTGATAGGTCACCAGTTACATCAATCACTACTTGGCCTGTTAGTCTGCGTATATCATGTACAGTAAACGACACGCCTGTTTTCTTTGCGACACGTTTTACTAGGTTTCTTAGGTGAGTTTCTCCAAACGGTATTGGCGCAAAGTCACCGTACTTATATTTTAATATTTTAAGTATGGCCATGGCATTCGGTGAGACTTGTCTTAATGTAGGATTTTGATACTCTGCCTTCTGGAATATTAGAATAGCGTTTTGATCCCAAAGGACATGTTCCCAGTAAAAACCACAATCGAACTTCTGTCCATTTTCCAACTCTTTTACATGCTTACCGCATATCTCAGATTTACGAACACCCGATAAAGCAACAAACATGAATATTAGTTTTTCATACTTAGTTACATCACGGTGATCCATGATAGTCTTTATTTCTTTGTGGGTCCACTGTTTTATTGGTTTGGCATCCGTGATACGCTTTATCTTATCCTTTTTTATTATAATAGGATTTATATCTATTAGACCATCTTCAACGGCGGCTGCGAATATTGTACTAACTTTTGATATGTAAGTGTTAATGGAAGTTTGCGATAAAGTCTCTAACATTTTTTCTTTATACACATTTAATCCCATGTAATTTTTCCACTTATAAGATCTCAATCCAGAAACCAATGTATCCTTACCGTACACATCCATAAATGATGATATGGATCTTTTATAATGATATACCGTTTCCTTATTCAAATTCTTTGCACGATTACTTAGGAACCAATCCCACATAGTTTTCAGCGTATAATCATTATAAGATCCGGTAATCGATGCAATAGCTTGGCTGCTAAAGCCAGATTTAGAATATTTCTCAACTGTTAAATATTCATCAAAGACTTTCTTAGCCTGACTTTTGTTATGGAAAGAAGGGCGTTCTCTTTTTCCTGTGATAGGATTTTTCCAACTGACCTGCCAAACACCTGGTTTTAATTTTCTTATAGTTGCCATATGATACTCCTATTATAAGTTACCATTTGTTATGCGATCTTTAAGTCCTAAGATCTCATCTTTCAAATCTTGGACCTTTTCCTCTAATAGGGTAATATATTTTTCCAGTGTATTCATATCAATCACTTGTTGGTCTTCTGCTCTTCTTTTTAGCTCAACATTATCACCATCAAAAACGCATATATAACCTACTGCTTTAGCGACCGCTACTAGAGATGTATCCCTGATATTATCGACATCACCTTTTTTCCATCGATAAATCTGTTGCCTAGATACACCAGCGATTTTTTCCCATTCAGCCATAGACTTTTTATGCTCATCAAATATTTTTATCATTGCTTCTTGAATTGTCATAGTTATCCTCATTTAAGTCACCTAAAGTTACTATTGCATTTATAAAATGTAAACATTTATTCTTGATTTTTTAAATTAATATTATTAACATAAAAGCATGGTTTTTAACCTAAAGTCACGCGCCACATACCAAAAACTACTAGATCACCTTCGGAACAACAATATCTCTTTGCGTAGCGTATCCAGACTTTGTGGGTTCTCCCCAGCACTGTTAAGTCAGATGATTCATGGGAATAGAACTTTTCTAGAGAAACATAAATTAACAATAATAGACTGTTTGGACGTAAATAGAGATATGTTGTTTGATGATTAATCCCTGGTTAACTAAAAAACAAGCTGCTAAACATTTAGGCGGCATGTCAGTTCGGACTATAGAGCGCATAATAAAGTTTACACCTGGTATAGTTACTAAAAAAATTAAAGGAAATAGCGCTTATAGAGTGCTTATTTCATTAGAATCATTAGAAGAAGCACCCACGCTATATACATCAAATAGGGGCGGTCTTTAATATATACAGTGATGAGATGCGTTTTGTCACATGTCATATGCTTAGTCCTCAAACTAAAGTTGGCCGCCCCTTGAGAATTATAATAAAAGATTTTGACAGACAGTATGCATTTCGTAAGAAAATCGAATGCTTATTAAATAGGCGCGGTATAGATACTCAGTTATTCGATTCAGAAAAAAATAATGCAGAACTAGGATTGAAAGCATTTTTTGAAAATAAAGATCAAGTACACGAGCATATTACTACTATAGCAAAAATTGCCACACAAGACGGTTATGAGATTGTTTTTGACTGATATCTGGTGGCTAATATTTTGGACATTAAAGACTTATTGGAGAGAAACGGTCATCATAGTGATGACCTTCTTACACATACTAAGGTAATGAAAGAAAGGAAATATAATGGCAGTATCCTTCTTAAACGCTGACTATGAGCTACCAATCATTAATGATGGTAATTCTAGGTGGGCAAAACTAAAGGACGGCCCGAACACTGTTAGAATTCTCGGTGATGGTGTTGCAGGGTATGAATGGTGGATAAATAACGAAGTCACTAGAGTTGAAAAAGCCACAGACATACCAAACGGCCAAGAACATAAACATTTTTGGATGATTCCGGTTAGTATTGATTATGGTCCTACTCAGATATGGACAATTACTCAAGCTACTATTCAACGTGCTATCCGTGATTTAGACCAAAATAAAAATTGGGGAGATGCTATAAATTATGATCTCACCATTACTCGAACTGGTCAGAAATTGGAAACGAGCTACACAGTAGTTCCGAATCCTAAATCTCCTATGGCTAAGTCAGTGAAAACTGACTACGAAGCTTGGGTAAAAGACCCAGACAACAGTATTGGGGAAATCGCTTTCGGTCCTGGCTACACACCTCCAACCCCTCCAAAAAAGGATACCGATGACGATGACTTACCCTTTTAATGACCAGTAAAGCCAAAGCCAAAGGCTACGGCTATGAACGCGAACTGGTGTACGCTCTTCGTGGATTTGGGTGTACATCAGTTCAGCGTGCTTTTGGATCTGATGGTAGAGCCATGGGTGAAAAAGCAGATATAGACATAAAAGCAGAATTTAATGGTATAGATTTTAAGGTACAGGCAAAGCGCCGTAGAGCATTGCCAAAATATTTAAGACCAGGTAACGCAAATGTTGTTGCGATGCGTGAAGATCGTGGCAACACCAATGTTATCATGGATATAGGATTTTTCTTTTATTGTTTAACAATGGCAAAGGTTAATGGTGGGCAATAAACTGGTTTTAATAACATCCGGGGTTGTACGGTAGTGCCGACCGTTTGTCCACCTATTATTTTTGCCGGGGATCCTGCCGGTAAACATTGTTTTAAATGCGACACTGAAATGCTTTACGAAGAACATCAGCATCCAAGGATTATAGATGATTCAATAATATTTATGAAATGCCCTAAGTGTGGTAACCAGATTGATGGCCTAACAAATTTTTGGGATTGGTAAATGGACAAAGGCATAAACGAAGAAGTACTAAATCTTATAAAAGAACGCCTGGAAAAAGGTGCATATAAATACGGTGGTGGAATCCGCGTATCAGATAATCGCGATTGGCTACAGGAAGCATTAGAAGAAATACTTGATTTCGCAGTTTATATAGCTGCACAAATAATAGTTATGATGAAAAGAAGAAGTGCTGAGAATTTAATAGGTAAGGATTACTAATGGCTAAAATGACTAAACCTCACAATGATAAGCTATGCGAAGACCTCGCGGTAAAAGGTACACATGAATGCATTGAAACAGTGCATAAACTTTTTCGTGGTGAGATAAAACCAGAAGAATGCGCTAACACTGTAGGAACTATTATGATTAGTGCTATGAAATATTATGCTGAAGAAACACAGCTTACCTAAGAATTTGGGGATGAGAGTTGGTGGGCAACTGGCATGGTTGGTACTGATAGGTTCAAGATCAGTTCATCCCCAAGAATTAATCAATCGTAAAGCAAAAGACCGTAAACGAAAAAAAGCTAAAATTAGAGATTGGCTAAAAAAACACGGTCGCACCGCAAAACAAGTTAAGAAAAGAAAGGAAAAAGATGGTAATAATAGCAGATTTTATTCTTGAGTTCTTTGTCTTTTCATTATCCGTCCTGTTCACAGGGATGGGATTATTTTTTCTGTACCTAGTCGTAAGCACGATATGGGACAGATACGCTCAGTAAAGACACACCTAATAAGGATCGCTGGCGGGTACGGCGGCTTTATCAAGCGGTTCGGTCTTAATCCATGGGACCCATTACCTCGCATCGCCCGCAACAAACCATGCATCTGTGGGTCAGGCACTAAACATAAAAAGTGCTGTGGCTCTCCACATACCAGAGGTACATCCATTGGGCGATCTCAATCCTAGAGAAATAGAAGAACGATTCAAAATGTTAGAGCAGAGATTGGTAAATCTCGATGCGAAGTTTATGGGGCAAATAGCTGTGGCCAGAGATAGGCATCTACTGACAAACGATAGAATTGACGAAGCATTTGATATTATAAAAATGTTAGAAAAAAGGGAACAATAAATGAACAAAATAAAACTAGACAGCAAAATGAAAAATCATGGACTAAAATACATCTTAGAAGATGGATCTAAGGCAGTATCAGTAACTACTGTTATTGGTAATAACCTGGGGTGGAATAAGAATGTCCTCATAGGTTGGACCAAGAAACAAACGCTTATGGGTAATAACACTCAGGAAATCCTTCGGGATGCGGGCGATGTTGGTACGCTTGCTCATTTCATGGTTGAAAAATATGAAGAAGGATTTGAAGTAGATGCGGCAGACTATACCGCCAATCAGATTAAAGCAGCAACCCTAGCGTTGTCAGCGTATGTCAAGTGGCGAAAAGCTCAAAAGGACTACAAAATCCTAAAACAGGAACTTACTATGGTTTCTGAAAAGCTGCGGATAGGTGGGGCATGTGATGTACTTGCCAGGTTGAACGGTGAGTTGGTGATCATAGATTACAAGACCTCGAAATACGTCTATCCAGAATTCAAGGCGCAGCTAGGCTGTTACACACATATGTATGAAGAGTTACAGCCTAAAGCGAAGATTGCAAAGGGTATAGTATTACGCCTGGATAAGGAAACTGGGGAATATGAGCAACATGAAATTAGCCGTGAAAATCTAGATAGAGGATTTGAACTATTTAAGCTACTTCTCAAAGTTGATCGGATGAAACCATATTTTAAATAATGGGTGAAGTGCACACACATAAGTTAGGTAAGGCCGGTGAAAACCGAGTTATGTCTGACTTGCTTTTTAAAGGGTGCAATGTCTATCCTAACTCAGATGAATCCAATCGGGTGGACATGGTAGCTGAGTATAATAATAAAATGTACCGCTTGCAGGTAAAGACAATTACCAAGATGCACCAAAGGGACAATAGCGTGGAAATAAAGTTTTACCAGCATGATACAAAACATAAGTATACCAAGGCTGATGTTGACTACATGGTGTTCTATGTGATACCAATGGCATGCATACTGTACATACCTATAGAAGACACTAGGCGTAGAAATGCTATTTTTCTCAGCGGCACTAAGAGTAATCGAGCGATAATAAAGCTGTACGAGGATTTTCCACATAATCCTATAAAAACTGAAGCAATGCGGGAGCAGGGGACACTCTTTGATAAAAAAGATAGTTAAAAAAATTCTTGAAAAATATAAAGACGCTAATTTGGAAAGCGATGCAGCACGCGAAAAGATAGCTAAAGAAGTCTCTGAAGCTATAGGGGATTGGTACTTTATCTCGTAATGCTCGAACCTGCAAATATCCGCAAACTTAATGATCACAACACCGCTGATAAGACTGTAAAAATATGTCCTAAGTGCGGTGATGGCTGGGAAAAGGTTACTACTACCTGGAAAAGATTGGAATCCACTGTGCATTATTATGGTTCCTGGCGAAATCTTGGTTTAGGAAAGGAAAAGAAGATATGTCCGAAGTGCGAATGAAGGCTGAACAAGCCTTTGGCATGATACCATCATCAGTAGGTGACTTCTGGCGCATTAAATGCCCGGAATGTGGGAATAAAGACAAATCCCTTACTATTCATAAAGATAGTGGGTTTTTTCAGTGTTGGCATGATTCATGTGAGCATAAAGGGTTCGTGGATGAGGGTACAAAAGTATCAAAAGTGATTGAAGCACCAAGGTTTAATAGAACTACCGAAAATAAGAAACCGTTTAAGTCTATCGATAACTCAGACTATGAAGCACAGCGGGAATTGTTCATGTCTAAGACCAAGGATATAATTGAACACTACGAGTTTCCATGGACCGTGTCTGTGGCCCAACGTGAGGATCTGCATATTGGATTTAATAAAAAAGATAAGCGTTTGGTATTTGGGATAGCAAAAAATGGGTTCTTAGGACATATTAAAGAGCATAAAGGTCCACAGTATGGACATGACAAGTCCAATAAGATCTACCCGGAAGCAGTATTAGAAGAAACCGATCCAAATCAATTACTATTTATCTTTGAAGGAGAAAAGGATGTCATCACAGCGTTATCAAATGAAATCATGGGAGTCAGCTTTACTGCGGGTGCTGGCGCTATCCCTAAAGATCTTACCGCTCTGGATTCGTATAAAAATATTGTTGTTTGCTATGACGCGGATGAAAAAGGTAAGGAAGGTGCTGAAAAAGCTGCGCGTGCGCTGGCTAATATACCGGATCGGAAAATAAGGATTTACAAATGGGGTAATGTGCCCCAAGGGTATGACATTACTGATTTTTTCAAGAGTGAGGGATCCAGGGAAGACTTTATAGCGGGACTTGCAGATGCCTACGAGTTCGGGAATAAGCCGTCTGACTTCGGCGGCATGTCTACTATGTCGATCCATGATTTCGTGGATATTAATGAGCAGCCACCGGAGAATGTCTGCGAGGAAATATTATTAAAAGGTGGTACAGGGTGCATAGCCGGGACTTCTAACGTGGGTAAGTCGATATTAGCCTTGCAGTTTGCGATAGCAGTGGCCATGGGTGTGCCGTTTATGAACTTTAATGTACCTGGACCTAGAAGAGTGTACTTTGCCCAGTTTGAGATGATGAATTCTATGGTCAGAGATAGACTGATTAGGATTATGAATGCAATGTTGGAAAAGTACCCAGAGTGTAAGGACAACCTCAGTAAAAACTTGGACATGAATTATATTGAAAAGGACTTATCGATATTCTCAGATAAATGGGAATCTCTCCGTGGTAATATGATGTCTGGCATGCGCCGTGGCCCATATGAAGTGCTGGTGGTGGATAATCTGTATACTTCAACTGCGGTAGATATCTTTAACAATGAAAGATTGAAAATGTTATTGCAGCAAATAAGATCTATTCAACTCGAATTTGATCTTAGTATCTTGGTTGTCAATCATCATAATAAACAGTATGGAGAAAATCTCAGGCTAAATCAAGATCAGATTCGTGGTGGTAAACTGTTTACTGACTTTCTGGATAATGCCGTGCAAGTGGCTATGAGTCCTAGAAGTGAGGGTTTGCGGGTGTTGAAGGTTACTAAGGTAAGGACTGAATCTCAATTCCATGAGATTCCAATTGGTATACATCTGGGATCAGAGGATGATAAACTCATGTTTAATTGGCGTGGGCCATTAAATGGAAGGGAAGAATCTTGGTATGAACAACCCAAGGATAGCCTTGATTATAGGGTTTACAAGGAATGCTGTTCTTACGCTAAAGATGGTGACATAATTCATACTTCACAATTCCAGGCTATTTTGGAAGAAATCACGGAATATACTAGCAATAAGACAGTTTATAATTGGCTGAATAGGTTTGTGGCGCATGGTAGGTTTGAAAAGATTAGGCATGGTGAATACAAGGTTATTAAGAATTATTTACCAGACTTGGATTTATAGTCTCTACTCTCCCAGACCTTACACTTTGTACACTTTGTACACTTTAAAGTGTAGATAATGTAAATAATGTAAGGTATAGGAGAGTAGAGAGCTTTTCTTGAGTTATTTTGAAAAACCCTTTTGAAGATAATATTAAACACCCTTTATCGGCAGATATTAAAGCCAGGTTTTTGGAAAAGTGTCCACTTTCGGTGGACCAAGATAAAGATTGTCCTTTTGCCTTCAATATTGAAAATGAAACACATTGCAGCCAATTAATGGGTTGGTATAAAGATATGAGAATTGTAAACCTTTCTAAGTGTTTTATCACACTACAGAACAGGCAAAAATTGGCCTGGAGGAATAAGATGGTGAAAAAGGATTTGGGGATTAGGTAGCTTTTAGTTGTTTCTCTTTTTTCTTAAAGTAGTCCTCTTCTTGATCCCATAGCTTATGGGCCTTTTTTTTGGCAATGTCAAAACGACCTGCTTTTTCCCATTTTTTAATATAGCTAATAGCTTTTTCTCTAGTTATATCTGGCCAAATATCCACAATATCCATCCAGAAAACATAATGATCACAATATCCATCATGCCAAATTTGAACCTTTACTGATTCGTCCATTAGTTCAAATATTTCTTTTTGTCTTTCGTCCATGCTATTACCCTTTCCAGTTTAATATTAGAATTATTATTTCTTTGAGCATTCAACGCAAATTGGTTCCGCTGACCTATACTCATCCCAGGCCCAATCTGGTACTGGATCACCATGCGCCCAAATAGTAGTCTTACCTATCACTACACTTTTACGCGCATACTGATCACCTTTTTTGATCTTTACCTTACAAAGCCAACATTCATAATCTTTCATTGCTTTTTTGGTTTTCATTCCCTTTTCCTTTCTAGTTAATAATTCAACCCCTTTTTATGCGCTACATCTAGCTGCTCATTCAACAGGCCATTTTCCATGTTGATTTGAATAGTAGCGCCATTTAAGCATGCTGGGTTTTCTAGGTCCAATGATCCACCTATACAGACCGTATTCACTAGACCAACATGAATGTTTATTCTATTTGCAAATATGGATATCAAGTCAACCATATTTTCATTAGATAGATTGTTAGCTATTTTTATTAGTTTATCACGTTTCATTTTCTTACCCTTTCTTAGTTAATATTAGAGGTTCACTCTTTTTCTACAGTATGGTCAGGTGGAAACCCAATTTGATAGTGATTACCTTCACCATCGATAAGGGTAACTTTTATGCACTCATACGTTTCCCATTCGACTGAATCCACATAAAAATTATCTACGAATTCAATCATAGTGTCAGTGAAGTATTTGTCTTTACCTTTAGGGAAATGTAATACATCACCTTTTTTTAACTCGCTTATTTTCATTTCACTTTCCTTTCTTTTATTTTTACCATTTCATGTCAAATATTAAAAATTACCCTTCCAGATATAATATTAGAGTGCCATATATAGGTTTTTGAGGTCCAAAATCCGAAAAAATGAGAAATCCAAGGATCTGAGAAAAGCAAGGATTTGAGAAAAGCAAGGAAACCAGGGAAGTAAAAACCGGCCATTATGCAGCATGTCACCAATACAGAAAAGCAAGGCAACCAAGAAAAACAAAAAAATATCTTAAAATATGATTTATCCATAATTCAAAACAAAAAAAAAGCTCCGGCCCCTGGACATAAAATCCAAGGACCGAAGCTCCGGAGCATTTTACTAAATTATTTTAGCTTATTTGGTCCCCTTTGCTATTTTCGCGCTTTGCATATACAAGGCAAGATTTCCGCCAAACATCCGCGCGGTTTTTTTCAATGTTTATTCTAGTTTGCATTTTAAGCGCGGTATATAACCAGGCCGCCAAAACGAAAACTAACAAACCGTTTATTATTTCCATGTATTATATCCTTTTATTAATGTATTGGAATTACAATATCTTTATTTTTAAAAATATCTAGGTTACCGCATGCATGGCCAACGTTTGTGCATGATCCACACAAACCAGGACATATAAAAATCTTGTTTTCCGCTTGCTTCCTTATTTTAACGCGCTCCGCTGTTGTCAATTTTTGCGGCTTTACTTTTCGGCCAATGGATACCGCGTAAAATTTGCCGCGCGTTTGTACATGCTGCATCAATTCATTATGTAAAGAATCATATAAGCCACCATTGGACAAGTTTAATACATAATTTTCTGGCCATATATCGCCGGCTTTTATACGTTTTTTGAATAAATGTAAGCTTTTGGAATATCCGTAAACAGATAACCTAGGATTCACAGCCAAAAAATTAAGCCAATTATCTAAAATTTGATAATTTGGAAAGTCTCCATCAACATATAAACGGAAATCAATTTTATTATTATTTTTAAATTCTGATTCGCTTATTTTATCTAAAATAGCCGCTGTAATTACTTCAAAATTATTCCTTTCAAGAATAGTATTTTGTAATTGTCTAAAATAGGCCATTGGATACCGCCAGGCGCGCAAGGAATAACAATAGCTTTTACATTCACCCGCGCCCGGACAATTAACAATTGGTAAACTTGAATAATTTAAAAACGGAAGTTTTCCGTTTCCTTTCTGTATAATTTTAAAAGCCGCCGCCGGTTTTTCACCATTAATAATAGATTGAAGAAATGGCAGCATTTTAGCCGCCGCATTGGTCCATGATCTATAGTCCGTATTAATATCCGCTATGCTTTCGCAGTAATTATATATTTTTTGTATTGATTTCTTGTCGGTATCAATTGCAAGATTGGCAAGTTTTAACGCGGTTTTTCTATTCATTTTAAACCCCAAATTCTCTAATTAGATAAATTCCTACCGCGCTTTGCATGTCTTTAATTGATATATCAATTTCTACATCTAATATATCAA
>VTLG01016318.1_pt1 | contig 38266 bp, 72 predicted proteins | sample 4694571 | NCBI WGS metagenome assembly VTLG01 (sample SAMN12604809, study PRJNA352737) | marine metagenome | biome: ENVO:00000447; feature: ENVO:00000209|ENVO:00000569|ENVO:01000036; material: ENVO:00002151; isolation source: viral sequences binned using virsorter ...
ACATCTACCAATGATTTATCTCTAGGCAGACCTAATCTAATATCGTAACCAAATATTCGTCTTCCGCCTCTTAAAATTGCCATTATGCGACCTCTTGTTTATGCATATAATCTTTTAAAGCTGCCTTGATTGAATCTTCTGCAAGTACGCTACAATGAATTTTAACTGGAGGCAAAGATAACTCATCTACAATTTGGGTGTTTTTAATTTCTCTTGCTTCTTCTATTGTCATACCTTTAATCATTTCAGTAACTATGCTTGAGCTTGCGATAGCACTACCACATCCATATGCCTTAAATTTTGCATTTTCAATAACATTATCTTTAACTTCTATTTGTAGTTTCATAACATCACCACAAGCAGGTGCTCCTACCATACCAGTACCAACATTTTTAGAAGCTGCGTCTAGTATTCCCACATTTCGTGGATTGTTATAGTGGTCTAAAACTTTATCTGAATACGCCATATTACTATTTATCTACTAATTAAAAGGTTTTTCTACTTTTGGCAAACACACTACCCAATGAAGCACCTTGAAATTGTGCTACTGGTAAATAGGCTGCCAATGCCATTTCATTTACATTGACTCTTAAAAATTGTGACCTAACATGCGACCACAAATACCTATGTATGCTCGCCTTAACATATTTATTAGACTTTACTGATTGATATGTAGCTTGTATTCTTGTTGATTGGTCAAATTTACTATTACTAGCAAATCGTTGTAACTGTTGTAAAAATTGAAATCTTGCACCGTACGGTAAATAATGAAAATTAAGACCTATAAATCCACCTTTCATAGGTTCAAGTGGTAATACTAATGGGAATATATCCCAATAAGGTAGTCTTGCTTTGTGTTTTGGGTCATAGAAAAACATACTCATACGACCACCACTAGGTCTGCCTAATAGTTTACCAGAAGCCATCATTTCAGATGGACTAGTTCTATCAGCAATTAAAGAAACAGCATTCCTATACCAGGACGCCGATTTCATCTTGTTATTTTGTAGGTCTACTAATGGATTAAATATGTCTATAGCCATAAGACTATTTATCCATTCCAAATAAAAACCCCCAGCGATTTCTCGCTGGGGGTCAATGCTTAAGTAAAGAGAGAGAAAGGATTAATCTTCGTCAGCCAATTTGCTAAAATAAGACAATGTATCGTCTTCCTCACTAGCTGATTTAGATTCTTCTACTTTGGGCATTTCTACGGAAGTAGTGGATGTTTGTGGTGGGAGGTCTACTTTATCCACAGTTACCGTGCTTTGCGTACCAGTAATTACCCTATTCAGTTTCTCTTTGAGTTCATCATAGGTTTTAAAATTACTAGGGTCCACAAATGGTTTAAGAGCGTATTGCTTTTCCCATACAGATTTAATTTCTTCATCTGTTGGCAACATTTGAGCAACACTCTCAAATTCGGATTTGTCATAGTTCCAGTAACCATCAACTTTTCTAATTTTCAGTTTAAAGTTTGCACCTTTCCAAAAATCAAATGGGTTGATTGGTGATTCATCTTCAAATGCTGGTTGCATTGCTTCAGTAATCTTATCAAAAATCTTTTTACCAAATTTGTATAAGAAAACTTTACCTTCATTTTCAGGATGTTTTGGGTCGCTAACAATATAGATGTTAGAATAGTAAGATAACTTTCTCTTACGCTTTCTAGCAATATCCTTATCGCTATCAACACCAGTATTCCATAATCTAGTGTTATCTTCACTAACTGGATCCTTATGATTAAGGGTTGTTAATGAATTCTCAATATACCAACCGCCTTGGTCTTTAAAGGCATGTGACCATACTCTTTGCCACGGCATTTCTTCACCGTTTGAAGCAGGTAGAAATCTGATAACGGCATAGCCATTTCCAGTTTTATCTAACTCTGGTTTCCAAAGTCTATCGTCTTGATATTTGTTTTTGTTTGATTGGTCTTCTGGAGATAGTTTCGTTTCCAGAGCCTTTGTGATTGCGTCAAAATTACTTTGACTAGATTTTAACTTATTAAAGTCCATATGTATTTTCTCCTTGTATTAACATATTCGTTGTCTTCGTGTAGGCTGTTTAATCGCCTTCATATAGTATTTATAATACTTTTTTATGTACCTGGTGGGATTTATTGGTTTACCCACAAACTTCCGGCAAGTGTCCAATCTATTGCAAGATGGTGCCTACTCGTAACCAAGTTTGGTGTCTTCAGGCATTCGCCCATAACCCTCCAAACTTGTGCCTTACAACCACTTAATTGTTGTTCAGCCACACGGCCAATTAACTTATATATTGCTAATTGTTTTAACATAACTACTAATATACACTAATCAAGCTAGATTGTCAAGCCTGGAATAGTCATCATATATTAAATTTCCTAAATTTCTCCATTCATTAATAGGACCATTTACCTTGTCCATACCATCATTATTTCTATTGATTTTGATAAATCTCACCTTTGGATACCACTCGGCAAGTGTTCTCCATTGGTTAATCCAGTTCACGGCAGGCGTAGGAGCGCCTTCCTTTGTGGTATAATTCTTTGTACTCTTATATAAGTTGTTAATCTTTGGGGTTGTACTATATAAATCGTGTCCTATAAGATATACTTCATCTGGTTGTTCTCTATGTATAGCAACCCAACCAGCACTCGCCCCGGCTGCCCAACCGTGGTCCTTTGGTTTCATAATATCACTCATAGATGTTGAGTAGTCAGGTTGCTGTATCCAAGATACTTTGATAGTATTATGGTTTATATTTTTCTTTTCTAAAAATTCTCTATCTTTTTTATATTTTTCGGGGTCTTTCTTAATCATAGTTACAATACCACTTATATTGGAACCGTGCATTACATATTCTTTTGCGTCACCTCTCTCATTGGTAACCACAATATCTTTAATCCATTCTTTTGCCTCTGCCATGTCCATAGTACCCAATAATAATCCGTCATATGATATAGCAGGCACTTTAGTCCAATCTCTCAAATAACAAGGTATCTTTTGCGCCACACCAGCATGATATATTTCATGCATAATACCGTGGTCAACACCGATTAAAACATCTGGCATAAAATCTCTGTATATGGCATTGCACCCATATATGGTACCGTGTGGTCTCAATTTTTCTAAATCAAAACCTTTTCTACTTTCACCGTTGCCTATACAAAAAACTCTTTTCACTTTACAAATACCTCTTTCATTATTAATTTTGCCTGTGTTTCATTATATAATATAAACGGTTTCAATTTCTTAATCGTATGTGAGATTTTAGGCCACACAACCTTTTCATTAATTTCTTTATCCCAAGCCTTACTAAACGATAATACTGAATTAATAATGACGGCGGTCTGGATATGAATTCTCCTCTGAATAAGTAAACGCAAAATTCGTGGATGTTGCCCATTATGTACAAGAAAGCCATCATCAAAAGAAATCCCACGATTGCTAAGGTCATTAAAAATGTTACTACAATCATTTCTAAAGTGATAATCAAATGATTCTTTATATTTTCTATACTTGGTGTAATTTTGAGTGCCTTCATTATCTAATAAATTGCCAATCCACTTGTTGTCACCAACAGAAAAGTTAGCAACAAAATAATCCAACACATCATCTTGATTGTATCTCTTTGAAAGTTTATGAAAAAAATACCTGTCAGACCTTTTAGTAAAGGTCTCCAACTTTGCTGTAACCTTGCCACCATACTTGACATAATCATAATCAGTTGTGAAGTGATTTTTAATTGCCAAATATGTTTTATATACATCAAATCCACCATACATAAATCAATCCAATAGGTGTTTCGTACACGCCGGAAAATGGTCTTTCATATGTTGAGCAAGTTCAATAGTAACCATTCTTGTTTCTGCTTGAGCATTACTCTTATTTCTTTGATTACAAACTCTACTAAATGCATATACACTACCTGTCCATATCCATTCGGTATGCATACATTGTGGTAATACCATTCTTGCCATTTCAGGTGCTATACCCTCTTCTAACATTTCGTTATAAGTTCCTTCGGCTATGGTTATTAAATTCATTATATCAAAAGGCACTTCTTCATCACTTGAACCTTGTTTAATACTTTTATCTGGTCGTTTACGCCATGAAAATGGTATATAAAATTCTGGTTTGTCATCTACATATCTTCTACTCACTTCATTCCAAGCCAAACCTACTTGGTGTTTAACCAATTGTCTTGCAACAAATATTGGTGCCTTGATTCTAAATGATAGCATAGCGTGAGCAAATGGTGACCAATGTCCATGCAATGCCAAATATTTTATTAACTTCGTATCTTTTTCAGACAGGTCATAACCATCTTTACCTGCACTTGGAACAAATCTCTCCCATTGTGATTTTTTAGCAAATGATACTCTAGCTGCGTTCACTACGGATAGGTCAGTACCCATTTTATCAATTAATTCTACATTCATCTATTTTGACCCCAATAATCTATATGTGTAACACCAGTATCATCTACATATTTGTCACAAATAAAACTGACTATCATAGCTATAACGGCAAAACCTATAATAAACCAAAGACCTTTGCCAGCGTCCCAATGGGACAGTAGATACCACAATACCTCTATACCATTCATATCATCATATGGTTTCATAGTGGTAACTTACCTGCTTTCTCCATTTTTAATAGATTAGCATTAACACACTCTACTTGGATTTTTTCTTTTAGGGCTTTTGAGATTAGACGGCCAACAGTTTCAACTTCAATCTTATTCTGCTCACAATAATGTACAATGGCGTCCATATAGGTAATGGGTTTTAATTCTTTTACAACACCTTCAATTATTAAACTAAATTCTTTACTGTTCATCTGTAATAATATATCATATGTTATTAAATTTGTAAAGTGTGGATTGCTTCTGTTACGAGGTGCAATCCACAAAACCCTAAGCGGACTTTATTAAGCCGCTAAAGCAAAGTTATTATCGTTTGCGTTTAATTAGCATTTTAGGTTGCCACCTATTAACCTCTTGCAAATTTCTCAACACCTGTCGATTCTACACACCCCCCATAAGCACACTCAAAATCAAGTGTGTTTATGGTGGAGGTGGAGGGATTCGCACCCTCGTCCAGTATGCCTACCATATTTGCCGTCAACGGCCAATTCATATTTGGAGTTCTGGATTAATAACAGACGCTCCTTTATTAATTGGGTTGTTTCTAAATTTTAATTCAAAACCTCTGAACATTATACACGATTCTGTCATTGTCAATGTCGTTGTTACAGACAGAGATTGTGTCATATCTTCGGTTACATATTCACTTATTAAATAAACTGGTTGTCCATCAACTTTACCGCCTTGTTTACCTAAGCCAACATAGACCATTACAAACTTATGTTTCTCAATATAAGCCTTTACTGTTTTAGTGGATCCACAAACAACTGGCATTTGCATCCAATAAAGCTGGCCTTCTGCATATGGCGTTACTTCAGGTGATTCTCTCTTCATTTCTGGTTCTTTATCCGGAAGTATAGTATTTGGATTGTCTTCTACACTATGGGCATTAAAGGACCACAACAAAGATATTAGCACACCTATACTAATGAGTATCTTTCTCATAATTGTCCTCTCTAGGGAAGTGTGGGACTAGATTTTGTCTTTTGTCTTCTCTTCGTAATATTTATAAAAGTGTTGTATGGACTCTTCAAGTTTTGGTAGATAATCTGCTTTGTTCTTTATGAATACCCTACCTGCGCCGTCCTCGGATGCCATGATTATGACAATTTGGTCAATGGGTGTTCCATATAACTCTTCATACATAATTGCATAAGCAGTTGTCTGCATGTAGTAGTTTAGGTTCCACTCATCATTTCGTTCTTTGTTGGCTGTCTTGAAATCTATTACAGATAATTTACCGTTGTATTCGGCAATACAATCAACCTGACCTGCAACGGTCAATTTCTTACTCCACAAAACTGTTTCTAAACAATGTATGTTATCTACTTGTGCTAGATACGGTTTTAATAGGGCAAATAGTCCTAATGGTAGGACATCCCTAGTATGTGGTGTTCCGCCTTTAAGGTAATCTTCAACTAATGTATGTGTTGCCTTACCTCTACGACCGGCTCGATTCATTTCCCATTTTGCAGCCTCTTCACCAACATTCTTACGCCATTGGTCAAGACCTGGTTTTGGTAACGCACCTAATACAGTTGTGATAGACGGAAACGCCTTACCATCAACTTCATAGAAACGCATACCATCTACTCGTTTGCCTTTCGGCCTATCAAATTCTTTTAACTTTATAAAATTCGCCATTATATTATCCTATTCATATTGTAGTGTCTATTATAACCCATTCTAACTGTTTTGGCAAGCCTTAAATGCCTTTTTTGGCATACATGTCATTAATCTTTTCTCTATCCGACTTAAACGGCTCCGCCTTTCAGCTGAGGTCTTTAATTCTATCTCTTAATCTTTCAGCTCTAACACCAACTTGGTTTGCCCAACGGCTGTCCATCATTTCAACAGCAGCTGTGTCCCAATCACCAGCATTTATGCCAGCAATAAATTTTTTAAATTTAGATAGTCTTGGTGCTCCCATATTAAAGCACATATTAACAATAACCTGTTGTGCCTCTTCTGGTAAATCATCCAAATCTGGAAATACTTTCTTTGATTCAGAAATATATGTTTCTACATCTGATTCAAATACCGAGTTCACTCGCTCCTCTGATACAGGCGTACCAACTTCTGCGCCATGTTCTTCGTCACCTTCTACTACTAAATGGCCAATGCCAAAAGTAGGATAACCAAGGTGGTCTTTGTAAACTTCGTACTTAACACCTTCGTCAATTTTTAATTGTTCTCTTAATTTATCAACATTCATTATATTAGTTTCCTCTCGTTAATTTCATTAACTTTTCTACTTGTGCCTTAATAATTGGACCTCTATTTGGCCAATGAATATAAGGTTCATCACTCTTCATTAAATTATATAGAAAAGGTAATATAAGTTTTTCTATATCTTTAAACCTAGCTGACTCTTGTTCACTTGATAGTGTTTGAGTAACTTGGTCTTTTTCTGCCACTATTTGCATGATTTCATTCATCATACTTTTAATATCACCAACATCTGACTTGACTTTTGCAAGTTCAAGATTAGAATTTTCTAATACGCTTGGGTCTATAGATGGTGAATCATCCTTTGGCACCGATTTTACTGGTGTCAATCCCCAATCATCATCAACATCAAAGCCACGCATAAAATCGGGTATGTCTTTTGCCATTATTTGATACCTCTCCGTCTATGTTTTTGCAAGACTTGTTGTGTCTTTATTTGTTTGGTACTTTTCTTACCAAATCTCTCTGCATGTGGACTAGTTGGGTGTGCTTCTGCAATTCTGGACATATTCTCTTTCCATCCTGCGTCAGTTTTCATACCACCAACACCACTTACTATATTTATCTTATTAAGACATTGTTTAATGTGTTTATTCTTCTTTAAGTATTTGTCCTTTTCAGACATACTCATAAATTCTGTAAACTGTTTACCTGTTTTGGTATCTTCAAAATCGTATGTTGGCATAATTCTAACCTAATGGCATCCAAGGATTATAACCTTGGTCTGCGGCTGTTTCATCATCTTCACCAACAATACTTTTAACTTCTGGTACATAATGTTTCATCATATTTTCTACACCATTCATCAATGTCTGTTTAGACATAGCACAACCTGAACAACTACCTGCCATTAATAATTTTAATACTCCATCTTTAAAGGAAATATATTCTATCTTACCATTGTGTTGAGCAACTGCTGGTCCTACTTTTTGTTCCAAAACCCACTTGATGTTTTTTTCAACATCATCTTTAGGTTGCTCTGTTGGTATAGTAACTTTTTGTTGGCTCATTTGTTCGGATGGTGTATGTATGTTAGTAATCTTATTTTCTTCCAGTATTTGCATAACTTCTTTTTTATCCATTACTCACCGATACCATCTATTGCTCTCACATGGAAAGCAGTTTTCTTTTCCTCTTCTGATAATTCTTCATACTTCTTTTTCTTCTCTTGGTATTTCTCTTCTGTTAAATTGTGCCAACCTATACAAAGTTGTGTTGGCGACCTACCACATTGACAAGCACTCATTAATCGTCCGCCATTGGACAGAAAGGTAATGGTTCTAATTCTTCTTGTAATCTTTCTGATTCTGTTTGTATCTTATAAAAACTATACTTCACGGTTAACTCATCACCACCAACCACATCTTTTATTGTATTCAAATAATATCTATTATCTCTTTTAACTTTAATACAATTAGGGTCATCACTATGATTTATAAAACCACCTAATGGTGTTCTTATAATTTCTTCACCTAAAATTACATGACTCATACCCAAGTTTGTATCCTTCTTTGTAAACATCAATGTAAATAAACCATCTCCATTTATTTTACTTGGTTGAATTCTTAATCCTTTTGGTAGTGGTGTGTACATAAAATTATTGTTTAAATGGGTCTTTCTTCGTGAAATGTTTGTTAAGTATTTCCAATCGTGACTCATATTTTTCCATTGCGTCCAATTCTTTACCAACTGTGTCAAGGTGGTCTGAATGGTCTGCTACGCCTACTGGATTTGAAACTAAAATTTCAACATTTACTTTATGTTTTTCAATACTTGCTTCAGCGTGTTTCTTCAATGTGTCTAATATCATATCTCGCATTTTGTTTTCTCCTTTCAATGCCTGTTGTCGTGCTAAATGTTCTGAATAAAAATCCATTAATGTAATATCTTTCTATCAGGAACACCCAAACCTAATGGTCTTATTCTATCTCTATCATCAGAAATTTTATCAACCATTCGGTTAAATTCCTCATCATTTAAAACTGTTCTATATAATCTCAATGCTTGTGCTATATAAACACCAGCAACTACAGATGGTTCTGCTTTCATAGCCAACTCAAATGCCTTGTCATAAAATTCTTTTAAATCGTCATCACTCATTTTTTAAATATACCTTTAATAATATAATACCAAAAAGATACATGATAACTAATTTTAAATATTATCCAATATAGTATAGATTTGTCGTTCATTAATTTATAGACTTCCTAAAGTAGTCCATCTTGTTATACTTCGTACAAAGCTTTTTAAATACACCAAACCAAAAGTTTTTAGGCCAATCTTCTGTTGACCTCTTACATGCCTCTTCAGCACTCTGTATTCTTCGCTCTTGTGTATCTTGTGCTTTTTGGAGCCTCTCCATATCAGCTTCAGTTAACATACTTGCTTTTTTCATACTCATTTTCATTATTATATCTCATAATTTAGGTTTTGGCAACCTCCACATAACGCTTATTCTTTGGAGGCATTTTATCTGTTGGTAACTCATTCCATTCCATTATCTGGTCAAGTTTAAGTCTAATTTCATCAGCGTCCAAACCTAATTTCTTTAATTCCTCTGTACCTAGACTTCTAAAAAAGTCTTCGTAATCTCTATTCTTTAGGTCTCTTCCGCCGAGTTTCTTAAAAAAGTCTTTGTAAATCTTCTCTCTATCTCGGACTCTTTTCGCTCTAGCTTTTGCATTAACAGCTTCTTTCTGGAAGTCCCTTTGAATTTTTGTTTTCGCTTCTTCTTTTGCAACTTTTCTACTCCTTAATGATATGTTAGCTGCTATTAATAGCAGTACCGCTAAAGGGTCAAATACAAATATTAATACTATTATGACCCACCTAACTGCTTCGTCAAAATGGTCTCTAGCACCTTCTTCGCCATATATTAACTCTGCAATATACTTAATTGGTCCTACTTCAGCTTCTATCTTATCTTGCTCTAATGCAAGTGTAGATTTTTCTAATGTAAGTTCACCAATCTTATCACTTGCCTCATTAATAGCAAGTGTTAAAGCGTCCCTTTCAGGTTTTTGTTTTTCTCTTTCTTTTAGACCTCTAGTAACATATTCTAAATCAATATATTTTTCTAGTGTCTGGTCTAATAATGTTAAAGTCTTTTGTGACCTATCTATAACAATTTGTTGTCGTTCTATTTGGTTTGTTATTAATTCTATTTTAATTTCGTTACTTGATACCGGTCGTACTTGGTCTAGGTGTGCCTTTGATAGGAAACCAAAGATACCCATAGATGTAATAAAAATTAAAACAATAACGGCCATTGTTAGATAAGCCTTTATTGATTGTGGTACTAACTTGTTTCGCCAGTTATGATATAACCAAGAGGCGGCTACTAATTTACCAACCTCCAATGCACTACCCATAGCAATAATAGGTACTACTGCACCTGCAAATAGAGTTGCCAATCCTACAATAGAATAGCCAGCAGCTATTACTGATATGGATATGGCAGTTAAAAATACTAGTAATGTAAATATTAACATATCTATATTTATCTTATATAATTGAGTTCATAATTTTTTCTTATCAACTTAATTATACCTTTAACCTTTGGAAAATAATTTTCATCTGAAGCATATGATGTAAGAGTTTCTAATAATTTAAAGGGGTCGTTTTCACCTGAATATTTTAGTTCTTGATACGCTGTAAAATTCTTTCCGTTATTTAGAACATTTATATAATGTTGTACACTATCACATTCATGGTCATAAACCTTTACTCCCCAAGTCTTTGGTTTATTTGATGGCAACATATGTGGTTCCCTTAAATCAAATGTTTTCATACCAAATAAATTTTTACCTTCTTTAGCAAATCTACTTGTACCCCATCCACTTTCTAAAGCTGCTTGTGCTAATAATAATTCTCTATTAATAGGATAAACATCCGTTGTAGTATGGTAAATGTAATCTATACATGCATTGACACTATCTAAAAATGTTTGATTGCTATTCATTTCAAAATCAGGCTTTTCAATGTGTTGTATTACTTCCAATTTATTAGTTTCATTAGCATAATTTTTTAAATCTGCCACAACCTCATCTATAAAAACTTCGTTCTCTTCTTTAATCTCTACTATTTTTTCATCTATTACTTCTTCTACTGTTGGTTGATTAAAGTATTGCCAAGTAGCGCCTACACAACCAAGTATGATTACACCAGCTACTGTTTGTAAAATTGTTTTAACTTTTTGTGCTAATTCCTTTTTGGTCATTTAAGCCTTTCTAATTATAATATAATCAAAACTTGATATAGCATATGGTTCTCTTTCACCATATTCCGACCAACTTCCAATTTTAATATCTTTATTCTTCTTTTGAAAAAACTGGAGTTTACCAGAATCTACAAATTTTGCCATTTTGGCAAATATCTTTTCTGATTGTTTTTCTGTAAAATTGTTTGCTACATCTTCTGCCCACATACCAGTATAATAAGTCATAGACTTCTCATTGCCATTTAAAAAATGTTGTATTTTTTGGGGAACATCATTAATGATGTGTTTAAGATAATGGTCTAATTCTTTAGATTTTCTTCGTGCCTGTGCCATAATATAATACCTCGTTCATTTGTGTGATTAAAGTTGAAGTCCGATTTGATTGACTTTTTTGCCATAACTGTAGAATACAGCATTGTGATTTCCTGTGTCACCTAAATTTGACATCTGATAAAGGTGTACACATTCGTGAGCAAGAGTGTCCACGAATTCTTTTTTTGTATTGTAATAAGGCAACATTTCTAAAACATATTGTCTTGTGCCTTTTCTCTTCTGGTCTTTTATTACTACTTGACCCCATACAAATTGTTTATCTCTAATTTTTTTGATTTGAATATCGTTGAAAGGTGTAAGTTTACCATCAAAAACAACATCATTTAAATAATTGAACCATACTCTAATATCTTTGTAGGTAGTTTTATACTTTCGTGTTAAAGGGAGTATCTGCTCTTTGACAAGCTTTTTTACTCTTAATCGTTTCTGTGTTCTGGTTGCCATGTTTCTCTCTTTGACCTCTTGTTGTCTTCGTACTCTAATTTAACCCATAGTACAATACTTGCTAGTATGAGTACCTTAAATTCTATAGGAAATTCTAAAAACAATTCTATCATGTACAATCTTTGTCTTTAATTTTTGAATTCTCTAACAGCCCACATTTATATGCTAAATCAGATTTAGTTCTAATCTCTTTAGCTATACTTTCTAATATACTCGGTAAATGTTTTTCTAAAACACTTGTCATCTCCAAAGCAAACTTATATGTTAACTTATGTAACTCTGCCTCTAAAACAGAAGTATCTACATTATTACCTTGTATTTTTTGAGTAATAATATGTCCGATTACTGCTGTGTTGTAGTCATTCGCTTTTGCTATTGATGATAAACCAAACAAAATTAGTCCGTTCACTATCAATATTGTCGCTAAAAACTTTTTCATAATATAATCCTTTCTCAATTGTTATTATTATTTATCCTATACCTACCATTATACACTTCCTCCACTAAAAAGCAAGCCCTTTTTCATCTTTATTTGAAAAAAAGCATATAAAAAAGCGTGTGTTTATGCGACTTTTTAAATATGTTGTAAAAATACAACACTTTTTGTTCTATGTTTGTACTGGTTCCTTGCGATTAAAGTCATCATTCCAATCAAATGCTTCTTTAACCATTGATTCGGTCAGCCCTTTATAAGTCTTACTTAAAGTCTTATTCTTCATACCAAGCAATACTTCTGCTTCGTCTTTATGTAATCCTTCTAAAATCTGAATAAACATAGTTTCCTTTTGAGTTTTGGTAAGGTCCATATCAGCACCCTTAACAAAGTGCCATAATCTCTTAGCCTCATTTCTCAATAAACCATGTTCAGTACCTATTGGTGCTTCGTTAGCAATATAAGGTGGGGTACCGTCTGGTAAATCCCATATTATACTCTTATCAAATGCGCCTTTCAATATTTGTCTTAATGGTGCGTTGTCAAAATCTCTTAATATTGCTATCTTTTTTGGTTTATCTTTAGCATTATTAATTCGTGTCAAAACCTCTGAAAATAATACAACTTGTTCACCAGCACCTCTAGTGCTTTGTGCTCGTTCCATCATTTTTGGGTTCATTAGTTGTGGATTTCTTGCTTGTTCAGCCATAATTTCTCCTTCAATTCATACCCCTATTTATAAGTCTTCTCTGACTATATGTTTTCTTAATGCTCTTACTAATTCTTCAATCTTATCAATAACGGCAATCAATGATTTGTCTTTGATAAAATGTTGTTCTTGTTTCAATTTGTCGTATTCTCTTAAAGGAATAGTAACAGTTCTTGTTGATGTAACTTCATCCTCAAAACTTGCGTCTAATCCTCTTTGATGGTCGTCTGGATTTCCATTTGCCATAAAATATCTTTCTATAAAATGGAGAGGCGACCGAAGCCGCCTCTCCGATGGTTAAAAATTACGCTCTTGCGTAACCTTGTTTACCATATAACGCTGTAATACCAGCAGCTATAATAGCTTTGCTTGGTGTTCCAACTCTATAAGATACGCCAGCAGATGTTCTATTTTCATAAATCATCATACCATCGTTTCTTAACTTACCAACCATATTGGCTGGAGAAGTTAGGTCAAACCTGCTTCTTAGCGTTTTCCAAGTAACAGATTCTCCCTTGTTGAAAAGGTTCCTCACCTTATCAGTTTTTGAAAGTTTAGCTCTTGCCATAACTTCATCTCCTTCTGTGACAGTTTCCTGTCGTTTTGTGTTAAAAAAATTAAACATATATGTTTAGTTTCCTTTCCTTGAGTTTTATGTCCTCCGACAATAAGCTTGGCAAAGCGTACAAATGTAGTTTGTCAAGCGAATTCATATTAGCTAAATATCTTTATTAAGATTATTGATTGCATAATCAATAACACTACTGGAATAACCGTTCTAATTAATTCCATAATATGGTTATATTCATCTAGTTTTCGTTCTAATTTATTTCTTTTTTTCATCTCTAATATCTTTACGAAGCTTCGTTATGTAATGTTTAATGCCATCAATAGTAGTGTACATCCAACCACAATCGTGTGGTTCTATTTGTGTACGGAACCATTTAATACATTTTTTCATTGCATTAATTTCAGTTTCTATTTCATTAATTTTTCTTTTAGTCATTTTTTAATTCTTCCAATTTTTCAGTATCGCCACCCAATATACTCCAAAATTTGTCCATTGCACCTAATTCCGTATCTTCGTGGGTTAACTTTACACAACCTGCTATTAAAAATATCAATACCAATATACTAAGCTTTTTTGTTAGGGTCATCATCTTTTCCATTACCATTATCACCATCTAATTTAAAATCTGGACTGAATTGTATATCAGCCATATCCGCTAAATCTTTAAGTTCGTCTTCTATCTCTTTTGAAATAGGTTTATGTGTCTTATGTTTTATATCCAACAGTTCATTATAATTTAATCTGGCAGTTTTATTTTTACCCTTTACATTAAGAGAAACCATTTTATCTGTTAACAACTGTGCTGGATGTGTCTTACCAAAATCTCTGTAAATCAATCCTCTGATTGAGTCTATAACTAGAGCCAAGTCAGCAGTAAAGGTCATTTTAGCAGTTTTTAATCCCATAGCAACAAACTTATCTAACAACGAATAGGCAATTTCATCAACATTGCCTTCCACAAATTCTCTTGTTTGTTGTTCATAAAGTTTTTTCTGTACTTCTTCATTTAATGGTCTAGTTCCAGTTTTTGTTTTATCTTTTATTTTGTCTGTTGGAAACAAAATAAGATTGTCTTTTTTATCCTTTGTCACTAATAACCTCACCTTTAAAATTTACTTTACCTTTGTCAGCAAAGTGTTCTATTAATTGATTATAAGAACCAATCAATTCTCCGTCAATTTTAATTTGAGGCATAGTCTTGACATTTTTTCCAATGTCTTTTAACATTGCTTCGGTTGAAGCGAATTCTTCAAATTTCTTCTCTTTATATGTAAGGCCAAGCTTAGTTAATAAGTCTTTGGCCTTTCCACAATATTGACAATTTAATTTACTGTAAATCGTTATTGTCATCAGTTTTCTTCTTTAGGTCGTTCCATGCCTTAACAGACGCTTCATTTAAATTATATGCGTCAACGGCCTGTTCAATAGTGTAGTTAAACATCTTATTGTACTTCCCTAAAGGCAGTCTTAAACCAACCCATACCCTATAGTAACCATTTTTAGTTAAAGTCACATCTTGAGCAAATATCTCATAACCCCTTACAGGTGTTTCTGAAATAATATTTACCAATACTGATTCAACTTCTGAAACTATAGTTTTTGTTTCGGTCTTACCAAGTTCAGTTATAAACTGTTTTGACTCTTTATTCATTTCGCCTTTAATAATATCAGCTAATTCTGACTTAGCTAACATCTTACCTTTTTCAATTGCTAATTGAAGGTCAGGAGAAACGGCAGTAGCCACACCAAATATACATTGTCTGTCTTTGTCTTTACCAAACCTAGGCGTATCACACGCTTGTGTTTGAGAAAAATCAGCCATGTACCATTTTGGCACTTTGTTTACAACATCACCTTTTTCCGATTTAATTGAATACGAACCACCTAATCCTGAACACGCTGATAATCCAGCAATGGCCAAAATAGCAATTCCTATTTTTAGTTTATTTTTCATCATAACTTCCCATTCTCTTTCATATCATACACTAATCCTTGTAAAAAGTCAAGCGTGGATTGTATATAACCCAAGGTGTCTTCACTAGATATATCATATAATATAATCAATACGAGAGCTACGATAATAATGTATCTTAACATTATCTTACCTCCCATTCACCATTTATATTCAAACAAACTTTTCCTGGTGTCTTGAAAAAAGCTGCTTTCCGGCTATACATCCGGCAGTATTCTGGAGTTGAAATGTCACGATAATAGAATTGAGCAAATAGTTCCCAATAACTTGGTCCATCAAACTTCTTCCTACCATCAGCACACTCCAAAATTTCTTCTTTAATAATTGTATTCTCTGTTTGTTTTATAATAACTTTAATAAAACAATATTGTCCATCAACCTTTTTAGGGGTTATAGTTGTTACTTTATCGTAATAAACGCCTTTATCACTTTCAATTTTTTCAATTTTTTCTAATATGGTTTCTACTTTATCTAAATTTGCAACTTTGGTATCAAATTCAGTATCACCTACCACTTCTGTAGATACTACTTTTTGAGTATATCCAAATTCTGATAAATTTAAATCATAACCTTCTTCAATTAATTTTCCATCTTTATAACACTTATCTTTCACAATTACATCACAAGTTCCAGCGTGTGCCTTATTTACTGCAACACCTGTTATTAATAATACTAATATTAAGATAAATGACCATAACATGTATCTACGCATATTATCTCTAGGATCCATCATATTTTTTCAATTCTTTAATACTCTGATTGGTATTATATATTTCTTCGTTCAAATTGTCAATGGTGGTCTGGCTGTTGGAAATCTCAATCTCCTCTTGCTTTTCCTTGACTTCGTTCTCTAATTGTTCTATTTTTTCTCTATTATCACTCATGGTTTTTCTATCCATCTTCCATCTGGTAACTGACAAGCAGTACCAAATACTACTTCTCTTTTAACTCCGCCTATACCAACTAAAGGCCAACTACTAGTAATATCTACAGTAGCGTCATAGTCTTTACATTTAATAGGTCCTTCTAAATATGACCTTGTCACATGTATGATACCTGAATTACCTGTTTTACTATTGTACCAATTCGTATAACTGGAACCTGAACCACTTGTATTTAAATGGTCTACAAATACAGCATTGTGTACATCATAATCTGAATTGTACATAATTTCAGCACCTGCAAAAGCACCAACTAAAGTACAAGCACCTGTCACATAAGGGTCTGTAACACCCATTGACATACAAGCCGCTACACCTGTAGCGCCTCCTGATACTGCACCAACCGTACTTCTATTCATAGTAGAACACGCACTTAAACTAGCTACTGCTATTGCAATAGCACCTATTCTCATTAATTTATTCATTCTTTTCCCTCTCACTTGGATGTTGGTCGTATTTGTATTCTTTACAAATCGCCTCTAATCCTTCATCTAATACTCTGGTCAATTTACAATCATATCCAGTTATCTTTGATAAAGCAACATCATTTGTTGTAGGCATATCATTTGCCGCTAAAGCGACATCAACACCTGTTTTTGTAAATGTTATTGTCTTATATGTTTCATATGTCGTAGCACTTGTACCAACCCACGCTGGTAATGCTTGACATTGAGTTAACAATACTAAACTAGATATTAATAATACTATTTTTTTCATTTAACTTCTTTTGTTAGGACTAATGGTTTTTCGTCCTTTACTTTACTTTTTGCAACTAATAGGCAATCTGATTGGATTACCTCAATCTTATTTCTATATTCAATATTAGATGGCGGCGTTTTTCTTAAATCATCCGCCATCTTTTTTATAGAATCAATCTTATCACAAAATTGTTTAAGATTATGCATTAATCTTTATTCCAATTAAGCAAATTTGTAATATCATTCCAAGTTTTAGCTAATTGAGCTTTACCGTCTGCCCAACCTTTCTTTTGAAATGCAATTGTCTTTGCTTTTTCTTCTGAAGCCCAAGTAGAAACTTTATTAAAAGTATTCTCTACTGGATTTGCAATAGCACTTGTACAAAATAATACAAATACCAATGTCATTAGTTTTTTCATTGTTTCCTCTTCTATTCACCTATTGCGAATTCTTTTTCCGATTCTGCTTGTTTTTCAGCATAAGTCTTGCCAAATACTGTCATATAACAATGGTCTCTCGGATTTGGAGCGGACCACATTAATAATAGATTGGCAAAGTTAATCTTTACGCCTTCATAATATTCTGGATGTTCTTCTTTTAATTGTTTGTGTTCTTTACAAAACTTAATACGATTGCCGTATTTGTTTTTTTTGTTCTTGCTGTCTTTTATTTCAGCGTCTTTAAACTCTTTGTATATCTCTTCTTTGTTGTAAAATGTCATAAATCCTTTCTCAATTAATTCATTTTCTCTATCTTAAAGGAAATCGTCTGGAATGGCAAGCCATCAATAAAGCGTGTATTTACTCGCTTTTCTCTCCAGGAAAGGCGCCAGGATGCGCCAGGTTCGCTTTTTCGTAGCATAGCTATACTACCGTACCCCCTCTGGAAGCGCTATTTTGTTACTTTCCTCATCTGCCCATTTGTCAAACTCTTCCAATTGTTTCTTATATTTGCTTATAAGTTCTCTAATCTTACCTCTGGTAAAAATCTTATCGGGGTCATCATCTTTTGGATTTTCAACTGTTAGCATTTTATGTAACAGTTCCAGTTCTTCTATAAATTTAATCCATTCAATCATATTAGTCTGTAAACCTTATTTTAACATCAACTTTTTTATCTTCACTACTCATTAGCAAGATAATGTAATGTATTGCCTTAAGCAAGTCTTTCCTATTATGGCCAGACTTCTTACCATACCTGCATAGGTATTTAATGGCATTTGCTTGGCAAAAATCTTTGTCAATATTCAGGTGTCTTAACATATCCTGAACCTGGAAACCGTCTTTTGTGGTACTGTAGTGTTCACCATAAGTACCTTTAATGTAATTTGTTATTTCTTTTATTATTTTATCTTCGCCGTATTTCATATTTGTTTCGCTTCTTTCTTTAATTGTGGTTTTAATCTTTCAGGTATTACTTTTGTTATATTGCAATAAGTACAACACACATCACCAGACTTCCCTAATGGTGATGGATTATGATAATCCATACCATTGTCAATTTCAATGTCACATATACAACATTTCATTTGTTTCGTTGCTATTACCATAAGTTCGCCGTTAAAATTAAAATAATCATTGTTGGCACAACTATTGTCATTGGCCAAAAATCTAATAACTCTAATATTAATTTCTTTGTTTTTTTTGTCATTATTTTAAGTACAATGGACCAGTCCATTGAATTGAGTAATTACCAGTTAATACATTTCCTCTAGCAGAATTCATAGCAGGCGCTCTCCAACCAGCAGGTTTTAATATATCTCCTGATTTAAATTTATCATTGTCTTTTTTAACAATAAATGCTTTAACAGAATTGTCATTAGTTATCTTAATATACTTCTGACCGTTCATAATTTTGAAACCATTTTTATATTCATTATACATATTGTTTCTAACTTCATCAATTTTATTATGTCTATTAAAACCACCATAGTCTTCAACCATAGCAGCTATCATAAACTTAATACCTTCATCAATGTTTTTAGCAGTTTTATTTACTTGTATCATATTATTTACCTAATTTACTTTCTGCTTCTAAATTCAAAGAAACATCAACATCTGATTCTTCTTTAGAACCATGTAATACTTTTTCTAAATCGCCCATTGGATCCATTGGTGTAGTCACATCACCAGTTTCAACATCAACAACATCATTTTCTAAAGCATATGTACATAGTTCAACATCACCATTTTCAACAGCGTTTTCCACACCATCATAATCGTCATAAACTACTTTAGCAACATATTCAGTATCACCTGAATCTGTATAGTTAGCGTCTACCATATAGGTTTCAACACCACCTTTTTCTTCTGCTAAATCTTTATTAATATTTGAATAGTTGATACCTGCGTCTGAAAGCAATGTATCTGCTTCATCTTTATTCTTAGCTAAAACATCTTGCTCTACGCATAATGTATAGTATGTTTTTTTTCTGTATAGGTTTTTACCTAAATCGTCTTTACCGACATATATGTCTGTTACTTGACTCATATTTGACCTCCATTTCTTAATTTTTCTACTTGATTTACTCTATCTGCAATCACAAGGTCAACCCATTCTTCAGCTTGATATTCGTCTGATATACCTTCTAATGCTAAATTGCCTTTAAAATTTTTCAATTTTGACAAGGCAGTTTCTTTTGTCATTTCTCCATCTAGTAATTTATTTTCTACATTACCTAGAAATTCTGTTGCTTGGTCCCAAGCCATGTTTTTCACTTTTCCCATTATATAACCTTCCATTCTTTTAATTGTTCTTCGGTAAAATTACCGTAATTTGATACTTTTTTTATAGTATCCTCTTTCTCTTTTTTTTCAGCAGCAATTTGCTCTTCTTGTTCTTTTAATAGAGCGTCATTATCTGCTTCAATTTCTTCTGTAGTCATTAAATGATAGTTCATAAATCTTGGTCTGATACCATTAACTTCTTTGAATAAGTCCCAATGCATAGTTTCAGCCATATAATGCTTGAATTCTGCAAGTGTATAAATTTTGTAATTTGCCCAATGTTTTGGGTCTTCTGTAATCATTGAAGACCATCTGTTTTTAGGGTCTTCGTCAACCCACTTTTGAGATTTAATGTTCATCTCTTTAAGATGTGCTAATAATTCGGGGGATACTTCTTTCATAGTAGTGTTTTTCATAGTGTTTTCTATCATTTATGTGTCCATTATACAGGTCCTGGCCAAGGAGTCAAGCGAAAAAGCGCTTTTTTTTCACTTTTTTTCAAAATAAAAAGCGAGTAAAATCAAGGGTTTATGAGAATGTTGTTAAAAAACAACAAAAAAGTTCACATTTTGTTCTATTTCCAGTTGTTTTTTATCCATTCCTGGTCGGATTCGTGTGGATTTGGCTGTCCATGGAACACGGTTACCAACGATTCGCCATTGTGGTCATACTTCATATCTTGTCTGGAGTATCTATTTCCCTCTCTATCATACCACTTATATGATTGTGTCCATGAATCAGGATATGAGTCACATCCAGGGGCCCCTTTAATAAACTCGGAAAGTAGGTTTTGGTCTCCAGCAAACCGTCTTAATAGGTTGGGACGGTCATCCATAAATTTCAGCCATAATTTCTTATGTAAATCTGCGTTCTTAAATTTCATCACACTAGAGTTCCACCCTTTCGTAGCTGGATTAAAGTCATTCATACCAACAAAACTCATATCTGGTTTATATGTAAAAAAACAATCTATATTTTCTGTAATACAAACATCTAAATCCATGTATAAAGTGGTGCCCTCTAATGGACTATTGGTATGGAATAGTTGCATTTTATTCCACCAACCTTGTAAATCATCTTCTGGAAATTTTTGGAATTCAATATCACCTTCAACCTGTTTATGTAATTTTACAAGGTCAGTAAAGCAATAAAATTTGTAGTCTATGGTAGTATTTCTCTCTACCATATTGTAGAGTTTTTGAACATACTCTGGAGGATATTTGTCACCATAACAAACGCAAGCAAAATTATACATTACATACTAATCCAATTGAATACAGCCCTTATTGCTAAAAACATAAACATAATCTCCATCAACATTCTAGGCCAATCTTTATCCTTATATCCATAATATACCCACATAATACTAGATAGAGCTGCTATAGACCAACCTACCCATTGAGTTGAAATATTAGCAGCAGATAAAATGTACACTCCTAAAATAGCAAGTATAAAACCTACCCACCTACCTGGTACTGTACTTTTAAAACTTCTTGTGCTAAACCACTTTCTATTTCTTCTATTGTGAATTGGTGATGTGCTATCATTTTTAGCCATTCTTGTATAGTCTTCCTGCCTGGTTTAAATGGTTTTTCAACCAAGTTAATTTTACGACTTGTCACCAATGAGGCTACATGTCTTTGATGTGTGTATCCTGGTGTATTATTTAGGATTCCATCAACAGCTGCCAAGGACATATTTGTCACCACACACCATGCGTCTTTTAAATCATCTTTTATATCTGTATTCCACCACTCATTATTTGGTCGTGGTTTATTTCTTATTTTAATTGGTCTATCAGTATGTTTTTTTACCTCTTCACTCACTTGTTTAATCCACTCTTCTTGTGTAATACCATTTATTTGCATTGTTACAGTAGGAGATGATGGACATAATAATATATAATCACCACTATCTCTCCAACCTTTAAATTCTGCGTCAATACCTTGTTTAACTAATACATTCCACCTATCAAGTGTAATAGCAGCGTGGAATTTATTTGTATGAATATTACCTTTACATATTCTAAAATATGTTTTATCATAATCGTGTATTATAGGTTCTGGATATCTTGTAATTTGTTGTGTTAAATATCCTACATCAACATACCACCATTCATCTCCATTTTCCTCACACTCTCTTATACCTTGTATATTTTTACCTGCTAATCCCCAAAAGAAATGTACATCTTTGCCTTCATCTTTCCAACCTTTTTCTATGGCAGGCCAAAGTTGATTTGATAAACATTTATCCCAAGCTATTTTATGAGTTATTATCATTTCTCTTCAACTCCATATTTTTCTAATTTGCCAGTTTCACCTTCGTACTTTTCCCAATTTGGGTAGGGGTCTTGTTTGTCAGTTATGTTTGGCCATATATTAGAATACTTTTCATTTAATTTATACCACTTCTTATCTGGTGTATCTTCATTGTCTGGAATTATAGCGTCAACTGGACATTCAGGTACACAAACGCCACAATCTATACATTCGTCAGGATTAATAACGAGCATATTATCGCCTTCATAAAAACAATCAACTGGACATACCTCTACACAATCCGTTAATTTACATTTAATACAATTATCGTTAACTAGGTAAGTTATCATAACCTGCAAATACCTCATTTAAGGGCTGATTACATCTAACAAAACTGGCACATTTAGGAATATCTTTTAATCTTCTTGCACCAATGTAAGTACAACTTGACCGGACACCACCTAAAATATCTTCAATTGTGGTCGCAACCGAACCTCTAGCTGGCAAAGATACTGCCCTTCCCTCATTTCCTCTATAACCATCTTTTCTTTTACCATGTATTTCTCTTGCTCTATCAGAAGACATACCATAAAATTCTCTTTTACCATCTATTGCTTGTACTTCTGATTCTACATGTCCTGCTAACATACCACCTAACATTACAAAGTGAGCACCACCACCAAATGCTTTCGCAATATCTCCTGGCATATTACAACCACCATCAGCCATTATATGTCCACCAACTCCATTGGCAGCGTCAGCACATTCCATTACAGCACTAAATTGTGGTACACCCACACCTGCCATAGTTCTTGTTGTACAAACTGAACCTGGTCCAATGCCAACTTTAACTATGTCTGCACCATTAAGGATTAACTCTTCGGTCATTTCAGCAGTTACCACATTACCTGCAATAATAGTTTTATCTGGATATTCTAATCTAACTCTTCTCACAAAATCTGAAAAATTTGTATGATATCCATTTGCAACATCTATAGTAATAAACTTAACATCTGGAAAACTTTTTATTACTTGTTGCATTGTAGCATAATCTTCAGCGTCTTTATCCCATAACTTACCTGTACCTGTACATACTGATACATACTTCAATTTAATTCCATTGCCAACTGCCTCTCTCCATTGTTGTATCGTTGTTGTCTTTGTAATCGTGGTCATCATCTTATAATCTTGTATAACTTTAGCCATACTAAAGGTTCCAACACCATCCATATTGGACGCCACTATTGGACAACACTCATATGTTTCAGCAGAGTTTCTAAATGTAAATGACCTGGTCATCTCTACATCACGCCTTGATGATAATGTTGACCTTTTAGGTTTTAACAATACATCTTTATAATCTAATTTTATTTCGTTATCTAATCTCATTAATCTTTACCTTCCATACTGGTTCCTTTAAAGGGGTCATTTCTAGTATCTCGTATTATTGGTTCTGAAAATACAAGTTCGTGATAAATCTCAAACCATTCATCTGCATAATCGCAATATTTGTAATCATTAAACCAAGGACCACCTAAAGTCCAATGTACATTTTTTGCTTCTCTATTATAATCATATTCAGTTACTAACCAATTCCATTCTAATGGTATGCTACCTATATCGTCTTGATGTGCCATCCATTTAAATTGGTGTAATTGTAAACCACTAACTCTACTAACATAATCGGGTGTTAATTGCCAACAAAGTTCATTGTTAAACATCATAAGACTAGACCAATTCTTTTTCTCAAATGGTTCATTCTTTGCCCCTCTAAATTTTACATCTGTTTTAGGTGTATAATCATGTTGACAACACATTATCGGATACTTGGCTTCTCTCATATTCCATAATTCAGCAATATCACTTCTAAACATCATATCGCAATCCATAAAAATAGACCAACCTTTGTAATTAGACATGTGAGGAACCATAAATCTACTAAATGCAAATTGTGTAGATTGGTTGTCCTGCATTTCTCTTTTAAACTTTGGTATATTGTTTAAAGAAACTGGTGTTATACTAACAGGTTCACTTGCGTGTTTTCTAATACTCTCTGCTAATACGGAATATGCAATCTTTTCGCCTTCGTCAAAACCTATAAATACATTAATCATTATCTTGCTCCTATTAGGTTGTTATTAACTTCAATTACCTTTTTCAATATTTCACTATCGGTAAAATTAGCAAATGCTTCCATATCTTTTGGAAAACAACTACCATCATAACCTAAATTAGTTACTTTCATATGACTAGGTCCTATATTTTCAAAATGACTTATTATATTTGTCATCTGGTTATAGTTATAAGACTTATCTAGTTTTTCATGTAATTCATGGAAAAATGCCACTTTAGTTGCTAACCAACAATTGTAAACATACTTAATTACAGCTGCTGTTTCTCTGGTTGTTACTATATTCTGTTTGTTTAGGTCTGGAAATCTGCCTAACCACCAACCAACTTGGTATCTATCTCCACCCCATATACCATACTTTTGTTTGTCATAATCATCTCTGGCGTTCTTTTCTCGTAAAAATTCAGGAGAATAGGAAACATTGTCCGGATATTTCGTCAATTGGTCTGGTAAAACGGTACTTTTAATCAATATTCTCAAACTACCTAAACTTTCTACAGTTTCGTCTATTAAACTAACATCACATTTTCCATTAACAGTCGGTGTTGGTAAACAGATTACCGCCCCCTCAGCAACATAAGCCCAATCTTTAGCTTTTTTATCATTTAATTTAGGGTCTATTCTTATTATTTCATTACCAAAATCTTCCATTACATCTGCTATAGTGCCACCAACATGGCCACAACCTATAACTAAAATCTTTTTACTCATTTTACCCTCGCTTCTGGACTACGACCTTGTAATTTTCTATTACCTTTGGTGTGGTCATAAACATCTCCTAATATTGACCTAGATTGAACATGACCTGGTTTACCATCACCAATGTTATGATTTTCTGTACCTCTAGCTTCAAATTCTTTTCTTGCGTAATCCCAAACAAAACTATCGTGTTGTTCTTTTATATGGTATATACCATCTGTATCATACAAACCTTTCATACGAGCTGCATATGCCATTGTATCTTTATGTCTTAAATTCCAATATAAGAAACCACACTCACTATAATTATCACCTCTACCAAGATAAGTCATCATCTTATCATCTCTATGAATATGTTTTTTTATCCAATCTTCATCTATCTCATTATGAAATATACTATCTGCGTCAATACCAATTACGCCATCATAATCATAATCTGGTTTTAATATTATATCTGTATAGGCATATACTTTATAACAAAATCTTACACCATCTGTTATAAAATCTAAACCCTTTTCTTCATAACTTGACCTTGGTTGTCTATGATAATTTCTATCAACAAACTGTTGGCAACTAGGAACCTCATTAAATATACTTCTATAGAAAAATGGTGTAATACCATCTGCACCATAACTATAATCTTCCATTACATCATAAAAGTGGTCTTCGTGATAAACAAAGCAATCAAATGGCCAGTTATATGTGTTTAAAAATCTATGACCATATGCTTCAAAAAGCTTTGTATTCATTGTTGTTACAACTGCAATTTTCATACCCATTGTTCCTTTAAATGATTAATAACTTCGGGAAAATCTCCTTTATATGAACCTTTACCTAAATTAAAAACTCTTAAAGTAAGAGCAACATTATCATAACAGTAACCTATAGTATTGTCAAGTCTATCAACTGAAATGGCTAATGGATGTTTTGATATATAATTATACTTCTCATCTAAAGGTATTTTAGACCAATAACATTTACCACTTTGATGTACAAATTTTTTGATTAAGTCATCAACAGTAAGAGTTATTTCTTTTGGTGTATAACCTCTAGCGGCTATTCTACTCTGGCCGAATTTAATATTAGTTAGGATTTTATTAGCTGTTGTTGGATTCATTTTATCAAGTGCTCCCATGCTTTACCATTACAAATTTCTTCTACTGTCCATTGTGTGTATGCTAAATCATATAATAATTGTTCTCTATCGCCAGTTCTCGGATTCTCAACATCTTCAAGTGTATGTGTGGATATTGGCCATAAAAAATTATATTCACTACAAGTTATAACAGGTACGCCTGCTAATATTGAGTCAATACTTGAACCACTAGTATATGATACTGTACAATGGGCATTTTTTAAATCTTTTTCAATCGTATCATTATAACTATACTCTACTTGGTCATAATTTCTGAAACTTATTTTTATAAATTCTTTTAATTGTTCTTTATTTTCTGGATGGTCTCTTACTATGATTTTTCTATTTGTATGTTTCATTAAATGCTTTAGAGTATTATAAACCCACATTGTAAAATCAATACCAAATAATGAGGCGTCATATAGGTTTTGACCTACAATTAATATATGACCATCTTGTGTCCATTTACGCCAAGGTTTAATTTTTAAATTTAGTTTTTTAAATCTATCTGAATTAGAATTCTTATTTTTAAAATCTGCTAAACCTCTCATATAGTGGTCTAAACCAACTCTGTATTGTTCGTGTATATCGGTAATTGTTCTACCCAATAATGGAGTTTCTATAACAATTAATTTACCGTCATGTTTATCAATAATATCATTCTTTAAAAAATGGTGTGCTAACATTAACTTCCATTTTTTCTTTGGTGTCTTTTTCCAAGAACCAAATATAACTGCAATATCACATTTTTTATAATCAGCGCTATTAGTCATCTGACCACCTACTGATTCACTAAACTCCCTCAATATCTCTCGTTGATGATGTAAGGGTGTTGACTTCATAAAAAATAATATTTTCATTTAACTTTGCCTTAAAATTACTGCCTCTGATAAACATTTGTTTCTAGGTCTGTTCAAATAGATATTATACCCCTTTTGTGTAAACTCTTTTAAAAGACCTTCATATTGTTCTAAACTTTTTTCATTGTCAACTAGTTTAACTTCAAACTCAATTAAGAAAGCTTTAAACTGAACATTTTGGTCTATAATTTCTCTACAAAAATCATACCATACCCCCTCAATATCTGCTTTAATAATATCTGGTTGTGGTATATGTTCTAATATTGTTTTTAGATTTAAAGTATTTACTTCAATATATGCTGGATTTTCTCCAAATTGTGGCAATGGTAATAGTGAATAACATTTGGTTAAATCTGCTCTATCATAATAAAATTTCATTTTACCATTATCTTTAGCATATGCTACTTGATGAAACCACATTTTATTTTTACCAAAAAACTCTTGTTCAAATAGATGTACACTATCTGGTGTTGGGTCATATAAATGTATATTCATATCAATATTATCTCTCAGCATTTCCTGTTCAAAACCTACATCACGGTGTACACCTAACGATAATACATTTAAAGTTTGTTTAACAATATATTCTGGTAACCAATAGTTTTTATATTGTTTAAAATTTTGAGGTGCCATATAGATACCTTCAAGTCTTTTAATTTCTGCTAATAATTCTGCTTCACTCATTTGCCCTCCAATCTGTTTCAAAGGTTACATAATTTAATTGTATACCTCTTCGTTCTACTTGTATTTCTTTTCCTTCTGACATTCCGTGCCACTTATTAGGTCCATGAAACATATAACCATAATTATGCCAAAATGGTACTGTCTTAACTACTTCTAAATCTTCATTATATAAATCAGTACCCAAACTTATATTTTCACCAGTTTCATTTACATATATTAAACTAGATATTAATTTCTCTGGTATATCACAATGGGGTTTTAAATAAAATCCCTCTGTATCATTTAATACTTCCACTCTAATATAAGCGTCTTCAAAATTATTTGTATTGCCAACCATATCAGCAATTATTTTTCTAATTTCTTTGTCTTGTAATTCTTTAATGATGTCTGTTAATTCTGGATATTTGTGGCAGTTCTCTTTTGTAATATACTCCCTAAATTGATGATTTTGTTTGGCAACACCATCTCTATAACCAGACCTAGTACCATCATGTAAGACACCTCTTTTATCAATCTGTGCCTCTCTGATTTCTTTTACTTGTGCTTCGGTCAATACTTGCCCAAAGGTATAATGTTCCCATGGTGAATCATTCCTCTTAGCATTAATTAAACTTTCCCAAAATTTACTCATTTTTTAAATATATAGTACATTCTCTTACCACCCCTTCTGGCATTGCCACTTTCTATTTCTTTACCAAATTGTTCTCTAAATGCTATTAACATTTTATTTACATGAGCTTGATTTAAAGGTCTACCTTCTACTTTTTGAGTTTCATAAATCATTATACCATCAGGTTTTACCAAATCATAATGCCCCTTTGCAATTTGACTCTCATCTAATCCATCCACATCTCTAACTTGAATGGTCATTGCAAAAGAAAATACAACATCATAATGACCAATATTATTAGATATAAAGTCTTTAAAACCTTTTTTAATCCACATCATATTATCAGGCATGTCAGGTGCCACAACAAATGGTTCTACTGCGTAAATGTTTTTAAAATCTTTTGATAATTCTACACCAAACTCACCATGATTGGCGCCTAGGTCTAATAAAGTTTTATCTTTACCTGCAAATCGTTTTAAATTTAAATTTTCAATTCGCCATTTAGCACTATTACCTTTACCTACTTTTTGATAATTGTCCCATTCATTTTTAATCATACCATTTGCTTCACTTAATTGCTTTTTATATTTATTTTCATTTACAATAGGCATATCCATAACCACACCTTTCATCACTAATATTTTAAAAGTATCTTCAAACTCCTGTATATTAAATTTTTCTCTATGGCTATCTACAAATAATTTTGTAAAATATTTTAAATTTTTACTGTTGTCTGGTAACGCATTTTCAAAATCAATAAATTTTAATACACCATCTTTTATATGTATATCATTATAGGGGAATCTAGTTGTTACAAACTTAATGTCTTCCTCTTCTATTTTATTTACAATTGAATAAACTTGTTGTAATAATTCTGGTTTTGATTGTCCTTCAGTAGGATATCTTTCGCCACAATAATCCATAGTAATACTCAAATCTTCATCATCATATTTAATTAATTTAGGAAAATTTTCATGCCCCTGTAATCTTTCTAAACACTCCAATTCTCTTAAATAATTTTGATAACCTGCACCTCTAACATAACCTTTTTTTGTGGTCTTATCAAATATTTTGACAACAACATTTTTTTCTTCATCTATAAAGACGGAGCTTGATTTACCTCTGACTAGCATACGGTATTCTCCTATTCTTCACATGGTCATAGGCTGTTCCTAATCGCATTTCATCCTCTGTAAACTGAGCACATAATAATGATTTTAACCAATCATCTCTATCGCCTGCATATAAGGGGTCTTTTATTTGGTCTAACTCATTTAAACCTAAACTTACAGGATGAGCCGGTGAGTGTACACTACAAAAACTAGGTACGCCAGCCATTACTGCATGAACAGCACACATTGAATGGAAAGATACCATAGCATAACAATTCTTTAAATCTTCACTTAAAGGTTTATCTAATTTTTCTCCCCAATCTGCATTATTTTTAAACTTTTGTCTAACAACAATAGGATGTTTTCTATCATGTCTTGCAATTTTTTTAATAACATCTTTTTCCCATTCATGCCTATCAATACCATACCATTTTGCTGTATGATAACTAGGTGGTATAACAAGTATATGTTCACCATCATATTGCCAAGGTTGTGGTGTTAATTCATCAATACTTTTTTGTCTTAATCTACCAATTAGTTCTTCATATCTTCTTTCTACTCTATTGGACTTTTCAATATAATTTTTTTGTGTATTGTTTTTACAGATACGATACCATCTATCGCCTGTATTTGATTGTTGATAATCTGAAAAGAAAAAATAGGGTTGGTCAAAATAATAGTAATCTCTATTTTCTGATATACAAACTTCGTGTATCTCTTTTGTGCCTCTTACAAGGCCTTGGAATACAGCAGATGTATCTTCGGGGATTTGGCCGTCCCAGGTAGGAAAATTATAATGATAGAATCTATCAGCACCTTTACCTTTAGCAGTAGCGTCTTCAACTGCTTTAAATGTTTTATACTCATGTTTTGATGAAAATGCTTTTAAAAATGAGGCTGACGCTTTTTTAGTTTCAAATAGATAAATTTTCATAATTTTAAAAATAGTTTATATTTAAAACTACTCTCTGCTTAGTATCTGTTTGACTAGCAGCTGCATGTTTTAAATTAGTATCAAATATTATAATTTTATTTTCGTTACACTTGACTTTTTCACCATTCTCAAACAATGTATAACCATTACATGTGTTTATATAAAAAATGGCAGTTTTACAATCATAATCATTATCTGTATGAAACCCACTAATAATTTTTTTAGGTCTTTGTATAACTAAATTTGCTCTTATTTCTATTAAAGCTTTTACATTTAATTTATTTACTAATGGTATAACCAAGTTCCAGTAATCTGAATTTATAGTAACTGACTGAAAAAAACTATGACAAAAATAGTCAGAAAATTTTTTATCATCAGCCTTAACCTGTGAGGCTCTATAATACCAAGGAAATTGTTGAGATAATAACGGCTGTTGTAATGATTTAAATGTATCATTATCTAAAAAATTTTCAATAACTTGCATAACCAACCTTTTTCACATAATAACTATCTACAATATCAGATAAAGGATTGCCTACCTTCTCTGTATTTAATAGTTTTTTCAAATTAATTTTAGTTTCTTTTAAAAATGCCTCGTACATCATATCTTTATCGGCATTACCTTTACCTGTGGCACCTTTTTTAATAACACTTGGTACAACGGTATTATAACCATAATCGTTTTCAAGTAATCTATATTTGAGTATACCACAATTTTCAGCAATTTGAAATAAACCTTGGCCTTTAGAACCAAAGGAATATCCTTCAATAAAAATTTGGGGGTTGTAACATTTAGATAATAGGTCCATAACAAAATCAGAAATATATGTAAATCTTTCAATAGGGTCTTTCCATTCTTTATGTGCATAACCAAAAATATTGTCACTTATAACACCTTGCCACTTTTTCTTGGTAGTTAAATAATAAAACATCAATTCACCATTATCAATACAAACAGCTGGACTTGTTAGACTATAATCAATTCCAACTATCGTCTTCGTTTTCTTCACCATTTTCAAAGTCATGTTGTTCCTCTTCATCATCTTCATGTTCTACTTCAAATCCACAAAATGGACAAGTCCAAGGGTCTAAATCTTGTTCTTCTTTATCCCATACTACGGTATATTTAGTTTCGCAAGAGGAACACTTTTTGTGAGCTTTTTCTTTCACTACCATAAATTATAATTTAAATTTTTTAAATTGGTCTTTTTCTACATCTTGTTTAATACCACCTATCACATAAGATTCTATTTCTGTTTCTTGTGGGGCATTTTGTGTACCTCTACTATTTAACCAATGGTCTGTCCAAGGTAATGGATTTTGTTTTTGGTTATAAACTGAATCTAATCCTATTGATTTCATTCTACGGTTTGCCATATACTCTACAAACTGGTGTAAAAGTTTTTCTGATAAACCAATCATACTTCCTTGTGAAAATAAATGAGTTGCCCACCTTTTTTCCTCATCAACTGCTTCATCATACATCTTATAAACTTCTTTCTCAACTTCTTTTCTAATCTTCAACATATCTTTATCATCATTTCTGTCATGCCAATTATTAATGACAGTTTGTGACATTGCTAAATGCTGACTCTCATCTCTTGCGATAAATGAAATAATCTTAGCAGAACCTTCTAATAGTTTTAATTCACCAAATGCAAAACTACAAGCAAAAGATACATAAAATCTTAAACCTTCTAATATATTAACTGTTATCATTGCCAAATACATTTTCTTTTTCAACTCATATAAATCAACCTTCTCTGGATTTAAATGCCATTTATGACCCATTTCAATTAATTCATCATAAGTTTTGGTTACTGATTTACTTCGTGCTTCAATTTTTTCATCTGTAACAATAGTATCAAAAACTTCATTCGGATTAGGATAAAGATTTTTAATTATATATGTATAACTTCTACTGTGGATTGTTTCAAAGAAATCCCATGTAATAATACAACCTTCTAATTCTGGTATTGATACAAAGGGCAAAAATGCTAAACAAGGTCCTCTGCCTTGTACACTATCTAACATTGTTTGATATTTTAAATTGGATGTAAAGATAAACTTTTGTTCCTGTGTTAAATCAGGATAATCATTTCTATCTTTTTGTAGAGAAACTTCCTCTGGTCTCCAAAAATAACCTAATGCTTGTTGATTCAATTTATCAAATATAGGATACTTCATATCACTATATTGTTGTACTTGTAATTCTTCACCAAAAAACATTGGTTGTTTTGTAAAGTCCAAACCTTTTGTTTTATTAAATACACTTCTACTCATATTTCATTCCCTTAACTGATACAAAATTCCAAGAACAATCAAAACTTGGAATAAATTTCTCTTCGTTTCTTACTTCTTCAAAATGCTTAGAAAAAGTATCAAGCCATCTATTCACCTGTTTTGGTGCCCTATCTTGACTTCCAACCTGTGCTGTAATAACACCATCTAGTTTTAAAATTCTTTTTAAATTGGTCATGTTATTTATTGCAAGATTTATACATTCATCATCATCATTTAAATCTACATATATTTTATCATATTTTTGATTTTCAACTGATTTAATACTTTCAAATGCGTCACCCCATATAGGACTAACAGATTTATTTTTATCACCTTGAAGTTTTGATAAATGTTTTTCACATACACCAACCACCTCTGGATCCAACTCATACCAATCAATATGTCCATATCCTCGTTGTAAACACTCTCTTACAACTCCACCATCACCTCCACCAATTACAGCTACATTGTTGTTAACTGAATGAAGTCTATCGGATGAATCAACCATAGTGTTACTATAGAGGTGTTCATCACTTTCTGATACTTGTATTTCATTATCTATAAAAAGTGACTTACCATATTCTTCTAAATCTAATATTTCTATGTGTTGACCTTTTACAGAAACAAAATCTTCAAGAACATTATTGACCACATAATAATTCTTTTGACCTGGTGTGTTATCAATGTCCTCTTTAAAACTTCTATCGCTTCTATCAAATTCTCTAATCACTATTCTTTCATGTCCAATTTCTTTTTTTAATATCTCTAAAGCCGGTTTAGGCGGGGTATCTCCACAGGTAAAAAAATCAAAACTTATTATTCCTTTTTCAGGAAATGTATGAAAACTCATATGACTTTCTGCCAAAAGAGCAATCAAAGTGAAACCTTGAGGTTTAAATACATGTTGAGATATATTAAGTATCTCTACATCTGTCGCTTTTGCAATTTTATTAACAATATCCTTGAAAAACTCCGGTGTATAAACTTCTTTTACACCTATAAAATCAAGAGTAATGTGTTCTCCAAATTTTACCATTTAAATTGTACAACTGTCGCAATGTTCATCCTCTTCTATTTGACTTTTTAAATGTTCAGAAGCAGGACTTTGCAATGCTGGTTGTTCCTCTATATTGTCTTTCCAACCTAGACCATGTGCTGGTTCGTCAATATCTCGTTTAGCGTCATATGTATTCTGATAATATGAAGTCTTCCACCCATACTTGTAAGTAGATAATAAATCATTAACCATTACAGATACCGGCACTTGATTGTCTTCGTAATTTTCAGGATTGTATGACCAGTTACCACTAATCGCTTGGTCAAAATACTTTTGCATTACTGCAACGATATTTATATATCCTTCGTTGCTTGGCATGTCCCACAATAAGGTATAGGAATTTTTTAATCTTTGATAATCTGGTACAACCTGCTTTAATGTACCTTTTTTAGATTTTTTAATACTTAAATAATCTCTAGGTGGTTCAATGCCGTTTGTAGCATTGGAAACCACACTAGAGGATTCTGATGGCATTTGGGCTGATAAGGTGCTATGTCTTAGCCCATACTCTTTAATGTCTTTCCTCAACTGTTCCCATTTCAAAGATAGTTTTCGATTCACAATCTCATCAACCTCTGATTTATAAGTATCAATCGGGAGGACGCCATCTGAATATTTTGTACGGTGGAAATAATCACATTGACCTTTTTCTTGTGCAATCTCATTACTTGCTTTCAATAAATAATATTGAAACGCCTCTGTAAGTTTGTCAACTTCTTTCCACGCTTGTTTGTCATTATATTTTAATTTCTGTTTTGCTAGATAATGTGCAAGACCAATATAACCAACACCAAGTGACCTTCTTGCTTTAGTAGATACTTCGGCAGCTTTTACTGGATATTTTTGATGGTCTATAATTTCTTCTAATGCTCTTACTGTTAAATCACATAGACCTTCTAAATCATCTACATCTCTTACAAGTCCTACATTAATTGCTGATAAAATACATAATGCAATCTCACCATCTCCATCAATATGTTGAATAGGTTCCGTAGGTAAAGTAATCTCTTGACATAAATTGGACATTGTAATTCTATCCTTAAATGAGGAGTGACTATTACAATGGTCTATATTCATAATGTATATACGACCTGTTTCCGCTCTCTCTTTAAGCATATCAATAAACAACCTTTGACAGGATAATTTCTTTTTACTAATACTAGTTTTTCTTTCAGCTATTTGATATAGTTCATCAAATTCTGGTGTACCCCAAGCTTGATAAAGTTCAGGTACTTCGTGAGGTGAAAATAATGTAATATCTTCATCATTAATAAATCTTTCATAAAATAATTTTGATAACTGTATAGAGTAGTCTAATTTTCGTACTCTATTATCTTCTGTACCTTTATTATTCTTTAAAACAATAATATCTTCTATTTCTTTGTGCCAAATAGGGAAATGAACCGTTGCACTCCCTCCACGAACACCATTTTGTGTACAACACTTAACCGTTGCCTCAAATTTTTTGAGGAATGGTATAACTCCTGTGTGCTGGACTTCACCTCCTCTAATTCGGGAATTAATTCCTCTGATTCTCCCAGCGTTAACACCAATACCAGCCCTTTGTGCAACATAACTGCCAATAGCCATATCACTACTGAAAATGCTAGGCAAAGTATCATCAACATCAACCAAGACACAACTAGCATACTGCCTAATAGGTGTTCTAACACCAGCCATAACCGGCGTAGGAATGTTGATTCTGAATTTTGAAATTGCGTCATAATATTTCTTAACATAACTCATCCTTTTGTTTTTTGGATATTTGGCAAACAAAGTAGCAGAAATCATCATATACATAAATTGAGGTGTTTCAAAAACCTGTCCTGTACTTCTATCTTGTACCAAATACTTGTCTATTACTTGACGCAACCCAGCGTAAGTAAAATCATAATCTCGTTCATGTGTAACCCAATTTTCCATTCTATCAAAATCGCTTCTGTCATAATGAGTTAAAATTTCTTTATCATAAACTCCTTGGTCTATACACTTATTCACATGTTTCCATATATGTGGGTGGTCCCACAATCTACGAAAAATTTGTTTTCTTAAACTATAAAGTAATAGTCTAGCTGCGACATATTGGTAATTGGGTGTTTCTAGGGAAATTAAATCTGAAGCTGACTTAATTAAAATTTGTTGTATTTCGTCTGTAGATATTCCATCATAAAATTGTAAACCGGAAGACATTTCAACTTGTGATGAGGAAACTTGTGTTATATCTTCACATGCATACTCAACCATTTCGTGAATCTTCTCAATGTTAAGAGGTTCAAGGCCTCTTCCGTTTCTTTTCTTAACCTTCAATTGTTCATTAACCATTCATATCTCCTAACATTTTTTGTAATAACTTAATTTTGTTAACGCCTCTAACTTTGAAAAGGTGTTTGTACTTATAATAGTCTGCACTTTGGCTTTACTCATACCAGAAACTACCATATCGTTAACATCTTTCAGTTGCAATTCATTTGGCCATATTACTATATTATAATCTTTTTCAATCACATCATACATTCTTTTTATAATCTCCTTATTTCTTGGCTCATTATCAAATATATATGTAACATTACTAGGTTCAACTCTCAATGTCAAGTCTGCACCAGCAGCTGCCAAGCAATTATCTATGAATAAGCTGTCAATAGGTCCTTCAACTATGTAAATCGGCTCTTGAAGATTTACCCTTTCTAATCCATAAACCTTTTGTTTACTCTCGTCTAACTTTATTGTTAAATATTTCGGTTGCTCTTTACCAAATGCTCGTCCTTGAAATGCAAAAATTTTTTCTTCACTATCATAAAATGGTATAATCAATCTTGGATGTTCACCTTTTACATGACTAAAAGTATTTGGTTTCACTTTGTTAACAAATGTCATAAACTTATTACAAACATACAATTTAGAAAAATATTTTTCAGGTATCTTTCTGTTTACAACATACTGTCTTACTGGATGGTCCTCATTCAAATCACTAACACATTGAAGACCATCTAATATGTCTGATTCTTTAAATACAGGTTTAAAGTCATCAAACTTCGGCTGGGGTGTGGAGGGTGCCGACCCTTTGTATCTTTCTAGTAAGTATTGTTCATACTTTTTGGTATCAATAAATTTTAGAAAATTTGTTAAACTTTGTCCTTCCCCACAATTGTGGCATTTAAAGAACATATCGTTTTTTACACGATAAAAATAGGCTCTTGCCTTTGTTTTAGATTTTTTAGAATCTCCACAATGGGGACATCTAAAATTATAAAGGTAATCGCCCTTTTTCTTAAACTGCGACAATCTGGCAGATAACTCATTAATATATTTTAAATCAATATAACTTGACATAGCAATCTCATAATATACACTAAACTCTCTTTATTGTCAATGGTGGAAAAAACTTCCGGCGAGAAAAAATACTCCGCCATATTTCAGCGCTTTTTTTCAACCTAATCTTTCCAGCTGACCTAGTTCAATAAATCTATAATTTCTGTGAAATTACCAGCTAGTATCCAACCAACCACTATGGCCCCGCCTAATATAATCCATCTATATTTCTCAATCATACCAACTCTAGCACCAAAGTCAAGCCTAATCTGCTTGATTTCAACTAATAATCTTTTTTCTACATGTTGGATTTCTTTTGTTAATTCTCTGTGGATATTATCTATTTCTCCAGCTCTTTCTTTTAACTTATCAAAAATTATTTCATCAATTTGTTCTTGTCTGGAGATTTTTTCTTCATGTACAGCCAACATCTGTTTGATGTCAGTTGATACATCTGTTAACTTCTCAATGGCATTATCTATTCTACTATTCAAATGATTCACATTTTGAATATCTCTTTTAATACCTTCTATTTCTACCTTTAGTTCGGTAGCTATCTCTTTATTACGGTCTACCTTATCTTTTAAATCTACCATTGAACCTTAACCCTATCCTTAACTTGGACGCTGAAAAAATAGGACTTAAATTCATAACTTCATGTAGAGGTGTAAAAACAACCTGCTCTTTTTTTATATTGTCCTATGGTTTATATTTAGTTATTTCTGCGCTTGTAGTTTTTCCTTTGCTTGTAATTTTTGTTTCTTTAAAACTCGTAAATCATACCAACTGGTCTCACTCCTAATAGTATTTCTCATTTCTTCAGCGGCGTTTACTTTTCTTTTAAGGTCTTTATGTTGACTTTTAACTGTCATATTTATCTCCTTTTAAATGGCTTATTATAGTATAAAAAGAATAAAATGTAAAGCTTAAAAAGTTCTATCTATCCACCTATTAAAACTCCAAAGGCAATATACACTAAAGCCTATCCATACTAATAAAAATATTGTTCCGTAATCCATAGTTAATCCGTTTGTATTATTGTTATGTTATTTTGTGTAGAGGAAGACCCCACATCAAGGTGTTGAGCTTCTGTATCTTGTAATATTTGTATGTCTGCCTCGTCAGCAGTTTCAACTTTTATATAAGCTCTATGATTATTATTATATCTATTTAGTATTGTGTAACCACTTACAGAAGTATCAGCGTCAGCGTCAAAGTCATTGTTTAATGTTGACACACGGCCTGTTGAAGTAGCACTTGAAGTTTCACCTGTTAAACCATCTG